>Ga0326511_10002558_pt1 | contig 14716 bp, 11 predicted proteins | sample 0_2496_0518_D_FD_203701 | JGI IMG/M metagenome (GOLD analysis project Ga0326511, IMG submission 203701) | Bovine rumen microbial communities from UC Davis, California, United States - 0_2496_0518 | ecosystem: Host-associated > Mammals > Digestive system > Stomach > Rumen | place: USA... | reverse complement strand
AAGGAGCTTTTTTTTACCTTCATCGGCATTTCCTATCGGGTTTAGACTTTTCTTTGTGCGTAGAAAAGCAAGCCCCCAAAGATGACTACGGCAAGGAATTTCAGCAGAAAATTCGCGGAGCATCCGTCAGAACTTTCTTCTGAAATAGCATCGCGGTACTTTCCATGTCATAGGGGCTTGCTACCTTTGCACTGAGAAAATCGTTAAGAACCCGATTGAGAATGCCAACGTAAGAAAGGCGACAAAGCAGAGAGAAGATGGAAATAGAAATAAAAGAATGATAATCACCGATTGGTGTTGCAAGGAAGATGGAAGGGACAAGGAATGGGCAACCGAGTACGTTTCCTGCCGAGGTTGGTTACTTTAGGTTTGACTGACTATTTGGAATCTCAAATGGGTTTTGTAGTCTGAGAAGACAGCGAGGTGTTACATTTTTCCCTGTAGAATATTGGAAAATGAACGAAATTCATTAAATTTCTAAAATAATTTAGTATTTGTATCTTAATTTTAGAATAAAGTTTGTAACTTTGTAGCGATTATATAATAGTAAGATATGGCTGCAAACAAAGAACTCAATCGTTTAAAGGTGATATTAGTAGAGAAAAAGAAATCCAATCTATGGTTATCCAAAGAATTGGGCTGCTCGCCTACGACTGTATCCAAGTGGTGTACTAATTCATCACAGCCCCCATTAGAGATGTTAATGAAGATAATTAAACTACTTGACGTGGATTTGAAAGACCTCGTCAGGTTTGAAGTACTTGATTGAAACATATTAGAAATTTGAAATATGAAGAGTATAATAATACCTGCGGGTGGTATGTATCAGGAGTGGATGAGCCTGATAGATTTGGTAGAAGAAGATACCGCCAAGAGATTGAACGAAATAGCTGCCAAAGAAGGCTGGCGTGAGGTTCAACCCAAGGAGGCTTTAGAAATGGGCTTCGAAGAACTGGTAAACTGGTCAAAACCAGAAACTGATATATTTGTATTAATAGGCGACGATTATCTCGTATGCCTGAACAAAAATGACTTTCCCTGTAACTGAAATAGATGGCAAAAAAAATAATTAAGATAGGGCTTGTAGATGCCGACCTGCTTTGTAACGGGACTCGGCACCCAAATCTTGCACTATTGAAGATTGCAGGCTATTTCAGAGATAACGGTTATATACGCGGTTATAGCGAAGATACTAATTGCTATGAACTGATTACAAATGAAAGAAATTTTGAGGAATTAGAGAAATATACCTATTTCTACGTTTCATGTGTCTTTACGTTTACGCTAGCAGACCCTCCGTTTGTACTAACAACCCTCCTTAATGACAAGAAACTTGCCCAAAAAGTTCGTATGGGCGGTACAGGGAACTATGCCAATCTATCTGTGGAGGAAGGTTTTGAAGAGAAACGTGAAGAAGATATGCATAGGTTAGAGCATGATGCATTCTTAAACAAGCTTAAAAACAAGTCTGGTGGTCATGGGATAGACATGCGAACACAAATGCCAGACTATCACTTGTATGACGATTTCATTAGTGTGATGGAAAATGTCAAGGCTTCATCAAAATACTACAAGGATTACAAAGAATACTCTATTGGTTTCTTGACAAGAGGATGTTTCCGGCGTTGTCCTTTCTGCGTCAACAAACTTGAACGTAAGGCCATGCCATATTCTAACCTTAATGATTTTCTTGATAATGAAGTCGATGAGAAAACAGGAAAACTAAAGCGTCCATACATTTATCTATGGGATGATAACTTTCTTGCCTCGCCCTACTGGGAGAAGTTACTGGATGAACTTATAGCGACAAAACGACCATTTCAGTTCCGTCAAGGGCTTGACGAACGCTTGCTGGCACAACATAAGCGTGGTGAAGATATGGCAAGAAAGCTAGCCAGTGCAAACTATCATGGTGACTTTATTTTTGCTTTTGACAATTGGTTTGATCGCAAGATTATAGTAAAAGCACTTAAGATTTGGAAGTTTTATTGCCCTAAGAAAGAAACCAAGTTCTACCTTTTCTGTGGTTTCCATCAGTCTAAGAGCGGACATAAGCAGTTCCAGCAGGACATTGCAGAGATCTTTATGCGCATTTGCGTATTAATGCGATATGGTTGTCTTCCCTATATAATGCGTCATGAAGATTACAAAAAGGCTCCGATTTCCAATTTGTATGTACAGATAGCCCGTTGGTGTAACCAACCTGGCTTTTATCGCAATCTGTCGTTTTGGCAGTTTTGCTATAAAAACCAAACATATTGGGAAGAGCATACTCTTGGAATAGCTCATAGCAGGTTGAAAACCTATGAAGAATTTGTTTATGATATAAATAAAGGATATTACGATGACAAGAAAATATGCATGCCTCTGAAATCAGTACATGATTTCCTGCAAATGTATAGCGAACACAAAGAACTCTTTTTGAGCTTCTTTAATCTCTCATTTAAACAGATGACAGACTCCTCTCTTTGGGAAAGAAAAGATGTACAAAAATAACTAAAGAACCGAGATATGACAACAATTTCCATACAAGATTTTTATTCGAGAAAATTCGAATTAGAGTCAACTAAGATCCTGTTAGAAACTCCTTCGCTGTTTTCAGTTGAAGCAATGGAAAGCTATATCTACAAGCTCATGCAATATAGGCTTGATGAATACCTCGATTATTTGCATTCTAATCCAAACAAAAGCGAGATCACATCAAAAGACATAACCCAATTAAGCAGCATAGAAGATTGTACAATAAACATGTGTCAAGTAATGCTTTCACATGGCAACTGCGGACTCCCATTTCCTGACATTGCTTCAGGATTACATGCAGATGATAATTATAAAGATAACCTTGTCGCATTAATGAAATACGGCGAGAATCAGGTTAAAACAGCTTCTCAGTTGGGACTATGCGTTTTTTGGAATGAATTGTGGTATCTTTCATCGGTTGGTTACATTTTTTTGAATTTACCTGATAACGTACAGAACAAATATTTATCTATTAATCTGTTAAGAGACCCCTTTTATAGCAAAGTTATTGAGTCATTATGCCAAAAAGACACTTGCTTAAAGGATTATATGGGAATTCTGTCTGAGTCAACTCAAAAAAGGCGCACATCAAGTTGTAACCGAGTTCTGTCATTCTTTTATAGGCAATGCAAAGAAGAAGAGGTTAAGATTTACAATATAATAAAGAAATGATATGGCATTTTTTAATCAGTCAAGAAGAACAGGAACTCTAGAGGAGGTTATTGGTCGTCATGAAGATGGAACAATTCTTCAGGGGGAAGCTGATATGTATGTCAGAATCCAGAAGGACTGCGAAAAAAGCCATCTCCACTGGTACGTGTGGTATGACCTCTCATTACCAATACCCTATGGTGGCCAATCTGAAATTCAAATAGATTTCTTGCTTATATGTGAAAAAGGAGCTATAATTCTTGAAGTTAAGGGAGGTGGTATAGAAGTTATCGGTGGTCACTACTATTACTCAGGTAAAAATGGCACCTTAACACCTATGAAATGCTCCCCTTTTGATCAAGCTAATCATTATAAGTGGGCATTAATCAATAATAAGGTACTTAACAACGATCAAATTTTTATTGACTATGCCGTCGCGTTTCCGCACAAAGAAATGGATTCTACGAGTTCAAACGAAAAAGTAGATTTAAGTTTCTGGTTATGGGATAAAAAATGTCATGAAGACGTGAATTGCTCTTTTGCGGATTTTTGCGAAAGTATTCTTGATTATGCGCGAGAGAAGTCCTCAAAGAGCCACTTTATTCATGTTCTATCTGATAAAGAGTTAAGAGATATTGTAGAAATACTATCTCCTACGCTGGAAGATAAAAGTAGATACTCACAGTCTTCGTTGGTTGAAGTTCTTAAATGGCTACATGTTGAGAACATGGATATCCTACAAGGGCTATCTAAGAACAAACGTATTCTTATAGAAGGAGGTCCAGGTACCGGTAAAACTACCATGGCTAAGGCTTTCATAAAAAAGCATAACGGACTTAAAGGTCTTTATTTGTGCCAAAACATATTACTGCAGGCCAAGATCAAGGAAGATTTAGTCCAAGAAGATTTATACAATTGCGAAGTTAACACATATGGCAGATTCATTCAGTCATTAGCAGGTAGTACATTCCCTAAAAATGAAATAATTACATCAGCAATTGTAAAACAGATTTTGGATTCTAATAATCACAAATTGTATGACTATGTTATAATTGATGAAGCACAGGATATTGCAGATTTAGGAGTAATTCCATTACTAAATCGTATAACTTCCAACACAGGGAATGGCATTACTACTGGTTCATATCTCATTTTTTATGATATAGAGCAAGGATACAATAGCAATTTTCGCAATATTGAAGAATTCATTTCTGATTTACTTTGTTGCGCTGCTCATTATCAATTAAATGAAAACAAACGTGTAATAACTAATAAAGAAATCGTTCGTATCGCCAATCATGTACTGGAATTGGATTCAAATGATCAATACATTGGGTATTTAAAAGAAATAAGTGAGAGCGAACACCCATATTTGTTTATCACAAAATGCGACTGTAATAAGACTTTGTCAAGAGCTTTTAGGACAGCAATAAAGCAAAGTTCTGACATGACAAATACTGTAGTACTAGTTCATTCTGCTTTCAAACATATAATGTCTACAGCAGACGCAGGTATGACATTGTACGATTCTTTATCATGTAAACCTGGAGTACATATTCTTGACGAGAAAGATATTTCAAAACCAGACAAATCCAGCATTCCATTTACCTCAATTTTAAAATATAAAGGTTTAGAGACCCACAAGGTTATACTTGTTATACCTGAACAATGTGAATCAAATGACTTGCGTAATTTTCTTTTTGAGGTCTATGTGGGAATAACTCGAGCTATGATGGAACTGCAAATATTAACCTTTAAACAGCAATAATCATGGATTTCCCAAAAGCATTACAGCGGGTTGACAATAATTTTGAGAGCATTCTTGAAATTATGCGCCTTAGGAAAACACCTGAGGATGTTGATTCTGTGTATAACCTTTTGATGACAATTAACACTATTATTGACTATTTCATCGAGAGAGAAGATGAAAAGTTAAAAATCGCCGTTTCTTACTTTCCTATTTGTGAGGAATATGCACAGGAGCTGTGCGAAGACTTTGTTGTACTCAAAATGGGGTTTTATACAAATCATGATTGGAAAGAATTTATTATAGACACACTTCAGCGATTATATTTCTATATTCCGCAAGATGTTAAAACCCCAAAACAGCGTGAATTAGCCCAAGATCATTTCAGATATGAAAAAAGACTAGGAGAAATATTAAACAGATCGAAGGATGAATATACTAACAACGGGAAGACTCTAATATATAGTGAGAACATTGCAAGAAGATATAATGAATACCGAGAAGCAAATAAAACGTATAATCGTAAGACTCTTAATAAGTATTGGTATTTAAGCAAAGCCATCATTGCTTTTTCAAAGTTTGAAAACGAACTATGTCCTCTCGCTTTGTGTCCAGAGGATAGTGATGAACTGTATAATTATATTGTAGAACTTGAAGATCAGATCCGTCTTGATAATATTGTTGTCTTTCCTTCAAGAACTGCAGATGGAAGATACTCAGATTTCTGTTCTGATGCTTTTCAAAAGCCGTATTTTGACGATTTTGTTTCTTCCAACACGGGGCTTCGCAATGTATTGTTCTTTTGTTTTTCAAGAAAACCATACAGGCTTCGTAGATTGTTTGATTTTAAACAAAGAATGAAGGAACGTGTTCAGATAACAGATGACGAATCATTTGATTTCATCTCTTTTACATACGAGGAATCTTTGAAACTAAATGGCAAGTCTAATAAACAACATGTCAAACTTGAACTCGGAAAAGAAATAAACGAGTTACAACAGGACTATGAAACAATATTTGATGACATAACAAATGGATTAGACCGCTATGTTTCTAGAAGGAATGAGATGTCGCTTTGTGTCACATCTCCTTCAATACGACAGTATTGTTCCAAATTATTAGACGAAACTGAGTCAGATGAAAACCTATTGTCTGAAATTTTTGAGATAAACCTGAAACTTTGGGAAAGTGAAGTGGAAATAGCAATTCACCATTTTGTATATAAAAAGAATGTTTTTGTAATAACAGGTAATGATGTATCAAGTAACCTCAAGGACATGTTCCGTCGTTATTTGATTTTTGCTCATGAGGCTAATACTGTCGCTTTTGGAACATTTGGAGATTTACGTGGATATTTAATTGATGGAAGTTATCAGAATGAGATAAAATTCAAGCGCATTCTGGTTATGTCTTTTAGAAATGATTATACAGAGAGCATTTTCCATAAATATCCAAACTCGTTTGATCCCTATTGCATCAATCCTGCTCAAAAATTGATGGAAATAAACAATTACTTCTTCATGAGGCAATATTATGATTGGGGGAGATATAATTATGGAAAAGCAATACGAAAGATCTTAAAATCTGATTTCCGTTCTTCTGAAATGAGGCCTATCCTTAAAGAGTACAAACGACCATTGAAAAAATTGCCGGAAGATACTCGGGAGGAAGAAATGGATAGAAATTCGTCAAGAGTTCCACAGCTACAAGTAGAGTATTCTAACAATGAAATAAAATCCTATGGGCGTTCTGATTGGATGTTATATAAGCATGGCAAAAATATAGGTATTGCCCCATTATCTGATTTGTTAGATTTATATGAAACTTCTGACAATTTGTCCATACAGCCATTAACCCCCTTGGTGAAAGCTGTATGCAAGGATTATATTGACTCAGAAAGGGAGAAGGATACTCGAAGTGAAAAAATGTTCAAGGAACAGCCTTCGTATGGCTTAACAAAACAAGAAATAGATTCTAATCTCCAATTATGGAAGATTCTATTATTAAAACGTATAAATGAACTTTCAGAGAGAAAGGTATATGATGAGATAATGTCTCATTTTAACGAACGCTATAAAATTAGCTTTCAGTCGTTCAAAAAATGGACAGATATTGATTATGGTATACCTAGGGCAAGAAAGATGCAAAAATATCTTGTTGAAGACTATCTCGGGATAAGACCCCCATATATAAATCTTATCCGAAGAATAAAAGAAAGAACAAAAAACGACACTGAAGCTATAACTATAAGTGTCCGACATTTCCTAAACATCGCCTTGCTCAATAATGCAAGAGATGCATATGAGTCTCTTAGCCCAGAAAATCGAGATTTGTTAGATATAAACAGTCCCGATGACGTAAAGAAAATAACAAGAAGCCTAAAGGATAAAATATGTTACGAACTCGTTAAAACTATAAAGCAATGATAAAGGAAAAACGTAATTCACTTGAAAAGTTCATTAGGGAACAGCTCATTGGCCCCGGTGGTTGTAATTATCAATTTACCGTCTGTCATTCTGAAGAAGAAAAGTTAGAACCATCCTTGTCATATGGTGAAGTATTAAACACAACACCTGGTTCTATTTATAGCTCTGCTATTCTATTCCCACAAAAAGCACTTGAAGACACCCAATCATCAGATATAAAGGTCGGTGAGGACGTGCCAGACGAAGAAACAGATAACGAAGCTGACTTTGAGACTGAAACCGAAAGTGAAGTTGAAGAGGAAAAGAATTTGGATCATTCCGAAGATATTGATTCATTAGGCCGAAGGTTTCCAAATAAGTTTGGAATTTCCTGCTGCTTGGAAGAAAAGAAAGCAAATGATGGACTCAAGATCACAGTTTCTGGTAGATATTATCAAAGGGTAAGTGCTGCATCTTCAATCCGCATACATATCGAGGATGTCGAAGGTTTTAAATCCTTCATTGAGGATGCAGAGTTCGTTAAGCAAGTAGGCAAACTTGTAGCGATAGAGAACTCTAATATAAGAATTGTGCGCGGTATTCCTAAAGAGCAGTTAAAGGAAACGCGAGACAATCTGAGAGAGATAAATAAATACTTTTGTGGGAAAATTGCCCAAAACAGCGATGGAACATTATGTGCAGTCTATTCTGATGTTACTTTTAAACCGGAATATAGATTCTTAAGTGCTTATAAAGAACGGTTATTTGCTAAACTGAATAACTTTGATATTCAGGGCAATTATACATGTGCAGGACAAGAAGAGGACATAAAAAAGAAAATATGCTTAGTTGAAAAGTACGAAACATATATTTCATATATTGAAAATGTATTATCTATTTTTGACCCAAGAGGTTTTGGTTTCTGGGAGGCTATAGATTTTAAGAAAACTATAGACTTATCTGATATTGACATAACTTCTAAGCGAATTTTTAAAGCAGAAGATTATCCTGCTCTTAAAGACATAATTAAAGTTGAGCTATCTTCTAGCACTACACTTTCATTAGATGCATGGCTTCAGGCAATTAAGAAGAATGGAAAACTATATCTTAAGGTGCTGCTCGTTAATAGTTCTACCCAAATCAAAGCCGGCGAAGTACGTGTTTTCTCAATTGTTACTGAAAAAGTCAATGAACGTAGTTTCTTTGGAGTTTCAATAGATATTACAAGTCCTCATTTGCTAGAATACCACAAAGAGGACACATTTGACACAAACGACCAAGAAGCAAATGATTTAAGATTTTTGTATCGCAATATAGAAGATTATGGTGTTGGTCATCTTTGCTCCGTTGACTGGGATGTTAAAGATGGAACTGGCCACATCTGGTCAGAGTTCATTCCATCCGTTGAGTCACCTGATGTTGAACCAGTACCCCGTAATAAACATGAACTAATCGTTGGCAATGATGGAAATTACTATGCGAAACCATATCTTGATAGTCCCAAATGTCTTCAATTTAAGTGGCTGTCAGTTTTTTCTAACGCTACTGATACTGAAATCATCAACGGACTTCTGGATTTTATAGAATCATATCATATATGGATTGACACACTAGATACTGAAAATAATAGCATCGCAGAGAACAACAAAGTGAAATGCAATCAGGATTATTTGAGAATAAAGAATAATATTCATGATTTCTTGAATGATTCGGACAAGATGCTTTCTTTTCGAGTAATGAATGCTGCTATGTTTATGCAATTATGGCATAATGCTCCATCTAATAAAGAAAAAGTAAGGAATGGAAAGGAAAAGTTAACTTTCGATTATTATAAAGATGAAGCAGACGATACTTCAATATTTGAGGGCATAAATGCTGCATGGCGACCATTCCAGTTGGCTTTTATCTTACTTAATCTTGACGGAATTTTCAGAAGGGATGGCTCAACTCCTTGGAAAGAGCGAAATGAGTTAGTCGATCTTGTGTGGTTCCCAACTGGTGGCGGAAAGACAGAAGCGTATCTTGGTATTATCGCGTTAACTATAATAAACCGAAGAAAAACGAAGGGAGCTAGGGGCGCAGGTACTGCCGCACTTATGAGATACACCCTACGTTTGCTTACCACCCAGCAATTTCAGCGTGCATTAAGGCTTATCATGGCACTGGAACAAATACGCCTATGGAGCGTTCCAAAATATGGATTGGGAAATACTGAGATAACAATTGGATTGTATGTAGGAAGTGCGTCTTTACCAAATAGCAACACTGATCTTATCGAAGAAACACAGAACTGGCAAAAGACACATGGAAAAGTACCATTGGATGTTTGCCCTTGGTGCGGTTCTCCTATTGATCCTGTAACTAAAAATAAGGAACAACATTTTCGATGTCACAACATCAAATGTACCTTTGGAGGGAAAAACATTTATCCTGTTAGGCTATGTGATGAGCATTTATACAAGATGCCTCCAACGCTGTTGTTTGGAACTGTTGACAAATTTGCCCAGCTTGCTCATAGGGTAGATACTGATAGTGCAAAAGATTCGAGAAGACTGTTTCATGCGGACAACTGTTTGCCACCTGATTTAATTATTCAAGATGAATTGCATTTATTGCTTGGCCCTCTTGGTTCTGCTGTTAGCTTGTATGAATGTGCTATTGACCAACTCTGCTCTTATACAGATTCTAACGGTCTTGTTGTACGTCCCAAAATTATTTCGTCTACAGCAACCACAAGAAATACGTCATTGCAAATACGAGCTCTTTACGACAGAGAAGTTAGTATTTTCCCCAAAAACGGAGTTGATTATGACGATTCTTTCTTTGCATTCTATAAGCGGTACAAAAAGGAAGGCGAAAAACAATGGACTTATCTGGCTAAACGAAAATATCTGGGAATATTGCCAACAGGAAGAACTCAGATGACAACGCAAATACGACTTGCGGCAATACTTTTTGTTCATAGAGCCATATTTGAATTAGCTCATGAAGACAAATTATATGATACTGCCTTCAAGACAGCCGCCGATTATTACTATACTGTAATATCATATTTCAATAGTTTGAAAGAAGTTGGCAAAACTGATGCTCAGTTCTATCAAGAATTTACAAAATACACTCGTCGTTTATACAAGCGTGTATTAAGATTTTCAAACATGCTTGAGTGCTTCTATGCCTACAATGATCATTTCCGCAAAGCAGAATTAACAGGCCGTTTAACAGGAGAAGAAGCTGTTAAAGAACTCTCAGCAGCTCAGAATAAGAAATGGGATCCATCAAAACGTCTTCCATACAAAGAAAATGAAGAATGGCAACATGCAAAACTCCCTGCTGATCTGATATTGGCAACCAACATGATTTCTGTAGGTCTTGATGTATCAAGATTCAACACAATCATTATGAACTCCATGCCTAGAAATATTGCGGAATATATTCAGGCAAGTTCTCGTGTTGCACGTGAAGACAAGGGATTGGTTTTGACTCTACATAACCCATTTAATCAACGTGATGTTTCACATTTTGAGAAATTCCGTGAATTCCACGAGAAACTCTATTATTATGTGGAGCCAATATCAATTACTCCATTCTCTCCCAAATCTATTGAAAGATTCCTACCTTTATATCTTGCAGCAATTATACGCCAGAAATATAGTGGCTTAGGAAATCGCAAAGATGCGCCAAACATCAATGACAACATTGCTTCAAAACTGAAAAAAGAATTGAAAGAATACTTCACTCTTCGTGAACAAAGAACAGAGGCGCTAAATCAGCAAGAAGCCGCGCTCCTCACGAAAGAGATGCTGGGTATTATACATCAACAAATAGACATTTGCATAGATATATGGCTTGACTCTGCCAATAGAGAAGGTCAAAATCTTGTATATTATATAACTAGATCTGGAAGAAGGAATCCTTCTGAGGTTTCTCTTTTTGCTTCACCAGAAGATTATGAAGGAGAAGCACCAACTGATAAATGGCTTGTTCCGAATGCTCTACGAGTAATTGAACCTGAGTCCGTAATTCATGTAATCAGATAGAAACTATGGATATAAACATTGATCTTCAGTACAATATTAGTACAAGTAAGTTTAAGATGTTATCTTCAACATCTGGGGTCGGCTCCATTGTTACGACCAAATGGGGAGGCTTTATAATGCCTCTAAGTATAAACGAATGGGCTTTCATACGGAAATTAACAGATAGCATAAACAATCCTGCTCATTCGCAATATACGAATAAACAGCATCAGGACGAAACTGGTGCAGAAATTGTGGATGATGAAAGATTCATCAAGTTCTTGCAGTTCAAGAAAGATTTTGTTAATCTAAAATGCTTTGCTGCTATTCCACATGTTGGGTTGACAGGTCTGAATTATATAGACTACAAGGAACATCCTTTATATAAAGAGCAGGAATTAAAACTTAATATACTTCCTTCAAGTATGTTCTATATTCCCGCAATAGACTTTCCAAAATGGTTCATTTCTGCTAAGTCCGAGTTAAAGAGGATTGACGAATGGTTTGATATATGGAAAAGTGAGAGACGCAATGACGGAAAAGCTGAATATTTTGCTCCTCCTCGTGATCCACATGCACCTTCTTTCAGAAAGTTTAAGGCTCAATTGAACGATCCTACGATATATAGGCCTCTGTCTCCTGTGCCACTAGTACTTATTTGTGAGAATGGGCATGTGTCAGATATTGATTGGTATAAGTATTTTTGTGCAAAACTTGACAATCCTGGCATTGACAAGATAGAGGGTTTCGATTTATTTGGTTATCCTTGCGACAACCATTGCGGAGGGAAAAAAGATCATTCTCTTAAATGGATTCAAAGTCGAAATCAAGCTGAATCTTGGGGAACGTTGAAATGTGAGCACTGTAATAAAAGCGTACCTTTGACAGGTATTATGAACCTCAAACCTTTTTGCCGGGGTGAGAAGCCTTGGGAGCCAGTGCCAGGTCAGAACTGGGTTCCTACGCATGAAAGATGTGTTAGTGGCCATGAACGAACTATAATGCGAGTAGCAATGGTCACAAGTAATAGTGTTTATTATGCATCAACCCAAAGTAGTTTATATGTACCACTCTCATGGACTTCTTTAGGAGGTGTAACATTACAAGGTGATGCATATGATATGCTTCAAGAAATAGGTACAAAATTCTCTCGCAAACTAAACAAACAGCCGGATTTGAATAAAGAAGACTTCTTCGCTAGTTTGGGAGATTTGTTAGATTATGCTGATAATGAAGGATATGAGATAAACGATAAAGAGGCAGAAGCTATAAAAAATGAGTTTCTGGGCATCTCAAATGAGGTGGATATCGTTAAAACTTATCGTTTGGAGGAGTTTAAGGTGTTTGTAAATAACGATAGAACGCCTGAACCTGATTCAAAATTTGAGTTCAATGACATATCGATGAACGAATTTGAATCTGGCTTGCTTAAAGAGAAATTCTTGAAGATAAAGCAAGTGCCAATGCTAGCAGTAACAAGCACTCAATTGGGATTTGGCAGGGTAAAAATGCCATCTCCCAAACTTGTCAAGGGGAAGGTCGTCTATAACAATGAGCAGATACAACCTATATATTCAGGAAATATCAATGATGTCAAAGTATTGCCAGCTAACCAAATATATGGAGAGGGCCTGTTCTTTGCTTTTGATAATGAAAAAATTAAGGTATGGTCAGAACAATATCATCTAGAAGAGCATTACAACATAGTTCTTGAGCGTGATAGTATGGGAGAATTCTTAGCTAGCGAAATGAAATTATACGGTAGAGCTAAGTTCTATTTACTGCATACATTCTCCCATGTTATGATGAAAGAGCTGGAGTTTTCTTGCGGCTATCCTACAGCAAGCCTTAGTGAGCGATTGTATTATTCAGATGAAATGTGCGGTGTATTAATATACACGGCAGATGGCGCTGAAGGCAGTATGGGAGGCCTTGTTTGGCAAGGTCAACCAACTTTAATAGAGAAAATTATTACCTCCGCTTTGCAAAGAGCAACAGACTGTTCAGCAGATCCTCTATGCTGGGAGAATTCTGATGGATTAAACAAGGCTGCCTGTTTCTCATGTGCAATGGTTTCTGAAACATCATGCGAACAATGGAATATGGGACTTGACAGAAGAGCACTTGTTGATCCAGAGTTTGGCTATTTTAAGGATTTGGTATCATAAATTCAAATTAGCATGAAAAAGTGTGTTATAGTAATCTATTCTACGGTGTGTTAGTGGCATGCAAAAATGGAGAGCAACAGGAAGTGTTCATTATCTTTGATGAACCTATTACAGGTGTTGGACAGGATGATGCTGCTAAAGCAAAATTGTGGTCACTTTCATATTTGCCCCACCTATCATTTGATTACTATGACATTTTGCAGGATGCTATTAAACTATATAGTGATCTCTTATTGAAATAGTACTAAATTGAAGACTTGAATAATATGACTACTCGTAAAGCTGAACGACAGGATATTCCCTTACTGTTGGAATTTATACGGGGGATTGCCCGATATGAGAAGATGGAGAACGAGGTGGTTGCTTCGCCAGAAGTACTAGAACGGGAGATGTTTGATGAGCATAGAGCAGAAGCTGTTTTTGCCGTAGTGGACGGACGTGAGGTAGGCTTCGCGCTCTACTTCCACAACTTTTCAACGTTCATCGGACACTCAGGGCTGTATCTGGAGGACTTGTTTGTTTGGCCAGACGATCGTGGTAAAGGCTATGGAAAGGCCTTGCTGCTGCACCTTGTAAAGATTGCACGAGAACAACATTGCGGAAGAATGGAATGGACATGTCTGAACTGGAACCATCCCAGCATTGACTTCTACCTCTCTCTCGGAGCTGTGCCTATGAAGGATTGGACGGTGTACCGTCTGGATGCTGCAGCCTTGGATCGACTAAGCAAATAAAGAATCACGGATATCTCTTATTTCAAAAAATCTTCGCGCATAGGAGTGAATGTGTCGATGAGAACACCTGCCTCCAGACAGACACAACCATGCGGAAGGTTGGGAGCCACATAATAGCCATCGCCAGCTCTGAGAACCTTCTTCTCTTTACAAACAGTCACCTCAAAGCATCCACTGGCAACGTAGGTGCTTTGGGTATGAGGATGCTGATGGAGTGTTCCAATGGCTCCTTGGTTGAATTTAACTTTCACCATCATCAAGTGCTCATCGTAGCCCATGATCTGGCGAACAATGCCATCACCAGCATCTTCCCATTGGCTATCGGCGGCAATCTGATAGGTATCGCTTTTCTTTTTCATAATCAGAACTTGACGGTAAATTCATCATTAATGTCGTTGTTTTCTATCTCGTATGTCAATTCTTGACTGAGGGATTTTTTATCTTCGTTTTCGGGCATTTCTACTGATACCCTTGC
>Ga0326511_10002557_pt1 | contig 14721 bp, 17 predicted proteins | sample 0_2496_0518_D_FD_203701 | JGI IMG/M metagenome (GOLD analysis project Ga0326511, IMG submission 203701) | Bovine rumen microbial communities from UC Davis, California, United States - 0_2496_0518 | ecosystem: Host-associated > Mammals > Digestive system > Stomach > Rumen | place: USA... | reverse complement strand
GCAGTTATATGTTCCTGATTGGCTATCTGCTCATGGATAACCTCTATCCCGTCTCCTTCAGTGACAAGTTTCACCATACGACCACCATTTGCTACTGCATTATAGAACGTTAGGATTCCCATCAGACTATTCGATTGACCATTGTAATATAGATTTATCTTTTCCTTATATTCGGCCATATTCCCCTCATAGACATTCTCCAAGGCTTTTGTAAAGGCAACCTGAGAACGATGAGTTAGCGCAAATTCCATGCTTATTTCGCCATAGCCGCCACGTCGCCAATTGTGGTCTCTAACATCTTTATAAATTCCACATTCCGTATCGACAATATCATCTGGCGTTACTTTTCCTGTTGTAAGGAGAGCCAAATAGATTGCAGCACTACACATAGTCATCTGCTCATTCTCAAAGGTATCTACACATGGAAAAATCTCATTTTCCTTTCTCTCCCGAGACACATGAGCTTTAATCCTGCCTGTCTTGGTCTCAACCACATACGCAATGGCCTTACTGGCATTGTTGTATTCAAGACCATTGTCAAGGAAAGTCTGTACCAAATCCTCCAAATCGGCATCTGCGTGTTGAGTCGGAGAGGCATCTTCCTCTTCTGTGTAATCTGCAAATCCGCTGAGTTTCTTTAGTCTTTCCATCTCAGTATCTCCCACCTGGATCTTATTCCTCACATAGTAGCCAATAAGCCATTGAGCTGCCCGCTTTCCCAGACAAGCCTGTTCATCTGCCTTCTTATAATACATGGCAGCAAGGTCTTCATTTGTCATGCTTTTATCTTCTATGCCTGCATAGACATCACCGAGCAACTTACATGCTAAAGGGATTCTGTCTGCCAAAGGAACCAGAACCTCAATACTGGGACTCTTACCACCTTTCCAGTCTGAAAGAACAGTTAAGAGTAGTTCAGCAAAAGTACTGCCTTGCTCTACGGCAAAACCGATCAGGCGTTTCCCCTCAATGGTATCACCCTTCTCAACAGCCATGATACCCTTCAGTGTATAGCCTTCCGGGGAACCCTGCGCAATAAGCCTGTCGGTCATTTCAGCAGATGCCTCTATGTTCTTTCTTTCAAAATTCTCCATAGCGTCAAAGAACAATTTCATATTGTCCTCTTCCGGAAGTGTTTTCATGTAATCTTCGAGCTTATTGATCGCTCCATACTGATCAGCCATAGCCAGCATTGATATTGTACCGAGAAAATCCTGTTGAACTCCCTGGCCTTTGTGATAGAGGTCAGCCAGTTTAAGATAGGCCTGTCCATCTCCCCATCGTGCCTGTTCCAACAGATAGGCATACTGATTATCTGTTTCGATATTGCTTTTCGGAGCATCAGCGATGTCCTCATACAACTCCTGCTCTGCACAACTGACCAGAAAAAGTGCTACCAAGAAATATAATACTTTCTTCATACGACTATCGCTTTTACTTGTGACAACTCTTCTTATGTCCGCAGTGCTTACAGTAAGCCTGCTGCCAAACATCACCATTTGTAATCGGAGAGAATCCCTTACAGTCACACCCGACTGTTCCACTACAGTGCGTTCCCTGAGTGGCAACGTGAGTTGTCAGGACTAACCAATCATGTCCCATGCACTCATCCTTGTGAGCATTGGCAGAAACAGAAAGTGTTACTGCAGCCATCATCACCAATACGAAACTGAGAACCATCTTCTTCATAACTCATTACACTTTTCCGTGTCGTGCGCAACCTTTAACTTGATTATTGTTGTTTCTTTATCCTTTTATGTCACATACTTCATCAAAGTAACCAACCTCTTTCAAGATTTTCATGCCAACAAGTGAATAAGCGGTATCAGCACTTCATTGATGGTTATATTGTCCAGACGATGGCCGCCTGAGAAGTGGATGATATTGTGATAGTGCTGAAGGAATGCAGCCTCACAGTTTACCTGTGTATCGTTGTTTCCAAACATGCCCCATACTCGTTCTGTTTCAGCGGGAGTAACGCTATCGAACTGGTGAACCTCCATCTCAGCAAAATGCTCAATGATTTCCTCCGTAATGGTAAACTCCTCTTGTCCGTCAAGGCGCGGCTTGAAGAACTCAAATGTTCCGACCTTCAACACCTTACTTGTCTTCGACATAAAGAAAGCCGGGTTGACACAGATTCGGTTAAAACCGAACATCTGCTGGGCATACATACCTCCCATGCTCGTTCCTACTACGACATTAGGCTGCTCCTTTTCACACAGCTCTCGCAGCAAGGGCAAAGCTTCTACCGGATCAACAGGTATGTCTGGTGCTATTACCTTGAAGTCCGGCAGATTCTCTCTCAATGTACGGATGGTTCCACTGGCTGCTGAAGAGCCGAAACCATGGAAATAAATCAGTTTCATAGATGTACCTGTTCTTATCATGTTATATTCTCTTTACTTCGTCAATGCCCTCAATGGCAGAAATGTGGCTGATGATGGTCTGCAACTCTCCAAAAGAGTGGACTCCAAAGGAGATGGTGCAGTTCACAAGGCAGTCAACAGTCTTTGTTGTCAGTGCGTCAATAGACAGACGCAGTTCGTTGGTGATGCTGTTAATCATGTCACTCAGCAGGTGGAAACGATCAACGGCCACTATCTGTATGCTGACAGGATAGAGTACCTTCTCGTCCTCCAGAAAGTCCACCGAGACGATGGAGTCACCTTGCTGGGATGCAATCTCTATTGCTGAAGAACAGCTACGCTTGTGAATCGTAACGCTGCCGTCAGGCTCCTTGAACCCGATAACCTCTTCTCCGGGGATGGGATTGCAATAAGGGCAGCGATGGAAAGCAGGCTTCTCCTGCTTGGCAAAGTAGCTTTTTAAAAAGCGCTTGGCCTTATAGGTGACAACCACGTCATTCCACTCCATGAGGGGAACAACTCTCTGCTTGGTGAAGATTTCCACTACATCACCGCGATGCAGCACCGTCTTGATGGAAGTGAGCTGGCCATTGACACGTGCATAGTGAGCGTGTTCCCCTATATGGCTGTGAATCTCAAAGGCGAAGTCGAGAGCCGTTGCCTTCTTCGGAAGATTGATGGCCTGGCCTTTGGGAGTGAACACCATGATGTCATCATTGTAGAATGATGTCACGACATTCTCAATGAAGCCACCTTCCTTTTGGTGAAATTCCATATCCTTCAAGACATTGCGGAAACGATCTACCCATCTGCGTATATTGCTCTCCTCACGCTCAGCGACAATCCCGATGGTGTTGTGGCGAACCATACGCTCCGTGGAGATGTGAACCTCCTCCCAACAACCATAGTGAGACAGCAACTGCACATGGAAACTCTGGTATCCATTCTCCTTGGGCGAATCGATGTAGTTCAATATTCCGCAAGGCTTCTCTCGGAATACAGAGGTTAGACGCGAGTACACCTTCAGTACCATGTCCTTCTCCTGCTCTACATCCTCACACGGGAATACTATTTCTACAAAATGGCGGTCTGGCAAGTGGTTGAAGTCCATACCTGTCCTGCGCATCTTACGCCACAGGCTATATGGCTCCCGATACTCCGCCGTTACGTTGGCATGGATGCTGTTATGCTCCAGTATCTCATTGATCCTTGAGATGAAAGCAGACAAACGCCCCTCCCGTTGCTTTTTGTCCCGCCGGATTTTAGCCTCCAGTTCTCCGTACTCATGAGGACAGCGATAGCGAAGGCTCAGGTTCTCCAACTCTACCTTGATGTTATACAGGCCAAGTCGGTTGGCCAGGGGGGCATAAAAGTAGTCCGTCTCTCCAGCAATCTTCATCTGCTTGTCTGGGCGCATGCTGCTCAATGTACGCATGTTATGTAGACGGTCTGCCAGTTTCACCAACAGCGCACGGATGTCATAGTGAATGGAGTCGAGCATCTGCTTGTAGTTATCCATCTGCTTCGACATCTCGTAATGCTCTTTCTCCTGCTTGGTCACGACACGTACCAGGAAAGCAACGTCATCGCCAAATCGCTGCTGAATATCGTCAATCGTATAGTCGGTATCTTCCACAACATCGTGAAGGAAGGCTGCAATTACAGGGTTTGCACCCAGCATCAGCTCCTCTGCCACAATGTTAGCAACAGCGATAGGATGGAAAATATAGGGTTCTCCTGACTTGCGCTTCTGGTCTGCATGAGCTGTCTTGGCCAGTTCAAAGGCTGCGTGAATACGTTCCATATCCTCATGGGACACTCTCTTCTCCATCACGCTGAAAACTCTCTGAGCCTTCTCTTGAATCATCATGTCGTAGTTCTGCATCATAATCGTAACATCTTTAATCGTTCTACATCTGTTTCCTTATCCCTTTATGAATAACTGAGCCATGAAAGTAACCACTTCTATCGCTATAACTAAAGATGCCCCTCAACTTTTTTGTAGTCGAAGGGCATCTCCAATAATCGAAAACTCTATAGTCTGTCAACCAGTTTCATAATCCCTTCAAGTACTGCTTTCCTGTCATTCGTTTCCAAATCCCCTTTTAATGCCAGTATGAATGTATGCTTCAGATTCTTATTTGTTGTATAGCAGCAAACATTGGTATAGACAACAGGAAGAGATACATCTGTGCTATCCGTATAGGTTGTATAATAACCTGATGCTCCATGGTTTTGTACGCCAAACTTCTTGCAGGTTGCATCGAAGCTTTTCTTGAAAATCTCCTTGAACAGATAAGAATCGTAATTACCAAGTTTGCTCTCACGGCTACAGACGAAATCCTCATATAGCAACGGCTTATATTCCTTGCCATTATTAGCGATAACATTATAGAGTTTCAGCATCTGTAAAGCGGTCACGGGGCGATCAATGCCAATCGCTAACCGTTCAATGGTATTTTCATCGGCAACCTCGTATGAAGGGTATTCACAATATCTGACAGTATCTATGTCATCAATGCCGCAAGCCATCCTATCAAGATAGTGACAGAAGCCGAATTCTTGTAAGTTCCACCAGAAACGGTTGACATCATCTCCATAAGCTCTTTTGACAGCTTTGCCAATTCCATCATAGGACTCCTGTATAAGTGCCTGTTCTATGGTCATAGATTGGTTCCCGTCGACAACGCTATCGGGGAAATACACGTTTGTGTCACTGCCCAATGCAGCCATCAGAGACACTGGCATCATTAGACCAGAACATTTTATTGGCTCTGAGAAATTCACCTTTCCACCCAATGGGTCAGTAAAACCTGCCATTGAGCGAATCTTCCCCGTCTCACTCTCCATAATTATAACTTGTCCTTCTGTATATCCTTTGTGCATTAGAGGTTCAAGGATCTCATTATTCACAAAGACATTCAACGAACTGTCTTGGACTGAATATGAATGAACTATACGCTTCAATGATATGTCATAGACAACGCTGCCATCATCAGTTCTACAAGTCACTTGATTTCGAATAGGATTTGACGAGTAAATGCTTCGATAGGAACAAGGAAGTATCAGCCCATACCGGTCTCGCATCCCAAATCGGATTCTCGCCTGTCCCTTTTCCTCAATACTATTCCTTACATACATCACGCCATAATGGGTATCCATATCAGTGTAATTGGCTGCTCTTGCTCCATCCAGCACCTTATAGATATTATACCCAACAGAAGAAATAGGCAATACAAAAGCAACAATCACAAAAGAGAAGACTGCTGCAGCCACCTTTTGCGACTTTGCCAGCATCCATACACATACAGACAAAATGACAGCAGGACTGAGGACAAGCCTGAAGACTCGTTCATTGCCAAATCTGTATTGTGCTTTGTTGAAGATAAGCATAGCTATAACTATCAAGACATATTCCATCCAGTGTGCCTTGTGTCCGATATAGGCATTCACGAAATAATAGGCTACTGATGGTAGGATGAGTATGGCATAATAAGAGATGCCCTGTTGCATGTGAACGCCTGAAAGGAGTGCAATAAACATCAAAATACAAAACTTTACAAACAGCTTTCCTGCCTTGTCATAGAAGACGGCAAGGCCAGCCAATTGTTTCCAGGAATACCCATTCTTATTTGTCTTCTTGAACACAAACTCTATCAAATAGGTCACTATAGGCATCAGCCAGGTCCAAATCAAAATGAGCCTGATGGCATTCTCTCCACGGATATTCCGCTCAAGCAGTTGCTGGGAATAGAAATCGTTCCCTATACTGCTCGTACCAAATAGAATCTCTGGCATTTTTGCCATTTTGTGAATAGTATTGTCAAGCATCCCTCCAACAAAGAAGAAACCAAACACAACCGTGAAAAACAATATAGGCCAAATAGCCATCTTTTCCCGACGATAAAGTAGGAAGGTAGAGTTGAAGCGCAACAGCTCCAAGTAGTGCATCAACACTATCAACAGATACCCTGACGCATAGAATGTGTGCATCAGTGAAATTTCCATCAACCCCAGAACAAAGAGGTCGAAGACATAAAAACCTTTTCGTAATGATGTAACCATAATAATCTCTTCTGTTATTCTACCTCGATAATAATAGCCGTATAGTTGTCACTAGCTTTTTCTTTGCAAATGGTATGGTATTTCTCCGCTATCTGCTCAACATCTTTGGCACATTGCAATGTATGAAGCAAATCCTCGTCGTTCATAGAATTGTAAAGCCCGTCCGAGCAAAGCAAAATACGATCAAGAGGCTGAAACTGTATAGACTTCACATCTGGCACCGCTTGCTCTGGATGACGGGTGAAGAATGCTCTGTTGATATAGGGAATCCACGCAGTTCCAGTTTCCAAGTGGTCGATAGTTCTGTATTTGACATTCCCTTTCAAGTCTATGACATAGCACCGACTATCACCCGCATGGGCAATCATGGCATTTTGCCCTTCTATACTTGCCATCACCATTGTTGTCCCCATCTGATAACGACCCGATACCTCGTCAATTGCTGACTGGGCTTTCTTTGCAGCTTGATTTACCTTTTCAATGGTATCAGGCTCATGCAGGTTTTCTTCCCAGTAGCCTGAAATACTATCACAGACAGTTTTACTGGCTACTTCGCCACAGGCATGGCCACCCATACCGTCACAGACGATGAACATCTTCTTTTCATCGCCACCATGAACCACATTATAACAATCTTCATTGTTCATTCGTGGTCCTTTCTCCGAGAATGCAGTATGTCGTATCTTCATAATCATTGTTTTGCCTTTTCCATTGCTTCCCTTGCCCAACGCATCCTGAGTCGGGCATTTTCTCTCGCCTCATTTGCCCATTTCATCTGTAACCGGGCCTTATCCGATGCCTCACTTGCCCATTTGCTGTAAGTCTTAGCCCTGTCAAACTTCTTGTTTTTCGAATAGTAGTCCGCTTCTCGCAGGTATCCCTGGGCTTTCTTGTTATAATACTCTGCCTCCCGGTCATACCCTTCAGCCTTCTTCGTATAATACTCAGCGTCACGCATATAGCCTTTGGCCTTATCCATGTAGTAACTGCTTTGCGAGAAAGCAAACAAACCACACGCAACAGCAATAATCAATGCCATCAGTCTTTTATACATAACATATACCCTGCTTCGTGTCGGGCACAACTTCTGTATATTCTTTATCCCTTTATGATTAAATGAGCTATGTAAGTAACCAATTCTATCGCATAAAAATCGAAAAATCCTCTCACACGAAACAATGCAAGAGGATTATCAAGGTTTGGATCAGAGTTACCTATTACTTGAATATGTAGTCATCGCCCCATAAGAAAGTGCGCTCTCCATTTTGTTCCTCTCTATATAGCAGAATGCCAAATTCTCCCGAAAAGTCAGTTGCAAGGATATATGCATTTGCTGGTGGCATCCTCCTTATACCATGCACATAGATAGGCTTTTGTCCTGCGTCAGGTGTTGGCTCAAAAATAGCTTCGATAGCTTCAATTCTTTCATTCTTGACTTCACGAAGTTCAACTAAACGTAGTCCCACGCCAAAGTTCTCTGCGGCCTCCTTGATGTCATTATTCTCCATATACCAAATGCCAGCATCCGTCCACATGACTAATCTACATCCGTCCAACAAGCATCGGGTTATAGATATAACAGGGCCATAAGCTCCGCTTACGAATCCCCATCCAAGGAACTTTGCCTTACCCTTCAACTTTTTCTGTTCCATCTTCTTCAAAGACTATCTTTATCCTGCCCAAGTGCTTGTCGCGCTTGTCGTAGTCATCACGCAGTTCTGTGAGTATCCGACAAAACTCACTCTCTGTCAGTATGGTCTTATAAGGGTTCTGTTCCCCACGACTGTGATAGAGAGCCATACCCCTTGTTGACATCAATGCAGTACGGAATTGCTCATTCAGCTCAAACATAGCCAAGTAAGCAGCACTGATGAAGTTATAGTAATCCTGCGACTGACGATCTATCGGATTGCTCTTCCACCATACCGTCTGGTCTGTCTGCCAACCCGTAGAGGTCATTTTCTTGGCATTTTTGCCCTTCATAGAGCATATCTGCCGTTGCTTATCCTTGTCTTTCTGCTTTAACGACTGTAGGAACCCCTCCATACTGCCACATACCATCCCGTCGAAACGAAATCCATTACTGCAAAGATTCGATAACACGTCTGCGGGATATTCACTCTTCGACCATATATCCACGGCCCTTCCACGCCATACTAACCACTTTATATATAATTCCCTAAACATCGATATTCCTTTTTTATTAAGTTGCTACTACCATCGTATCTCCATCGCCCACATAATACACCAATGGAAGCATCTCTGCTGGCATACAATCTGAAATTCTACACTCATTACCTTTTGACGGAAGTTCAGACAGTGCCTTCATGTCATCCTGGGTAATCGGTCGCTTACGCATGATATAGTTTTGATATGTTCTGTCCTCATTCGCATAGTCCTCAGCATCGAAACATGGATATGGCATCCACATTTCTCCCACATGAACATCACAAATGACTTTTGGCTCTCTTGTATTAGCCTGACCACGAGAATAACTTTTGTATAGCGACATCTCTACATATTCTTGAATGTCCTTTAACCCATGAAAAACATGCCCAAGGATTTCTATATTATCCTTGATGGAAACCTTTTGGATGGTCACCTCTCTCGTCGTGTCAAATGGTGGAAGGACTCGTTCTGCATATCCAATTCCCACCTCATATATGTTCTTACGATATAGATATGGCCCATATCCAAGTGCTTCTTCTGTGATACCGAAACCAACGATTTCACCAAGTTTTACATCACGAGAGTTTGTTTCAATAACCTTTGCCTTCCAATGCCAATAATGGGAGTCACTTCCCTGCACAAGCAATTCCGGGTCTGTAATCAGTTCTGTCAATGTCGCTTCGTGATACCGACACTCATAGATTCTATCACCCTTCTTTAACTTACACTTCTCCATAACATCTAATTCTTTGATAATTCATTGATAATCTCTTTCCTTTCTCTAAATACTGTTATTGGCATTGGCTCTTTGCCATTCTGTGTCGTCCAGTATTTGTAGAGCGCATTCAAGATGCGCATAATCTTTCCCGTGTTATGCCCGTCAACCCTTCGATAGCCTCGGATCTCTGGTGGGGCTATTCCCTTGTCCGCTGCATAGAATACCCAATAAGTGCAGAGCGCAATATCTGTACGATGAAGCCCCATTGCACAGGCTATGTAGAAGCGGCCATTGTCTATCAGGCGGCAGAACTCTGGAAAGAGTCGGGCCATCTGCTCAACTTCCTCGTATGACACAGAATAGTGAAAATACGATATACCACTTTTTCTGCATAGCTCACTGTAGAAGTCGGAAGTATAGTCTGCCCGCAGGTCGATAACTTGATTAATGCCTGCCTCCATCATCGTATTCCACGCATGTAACTGCTTAGTAGATGACAATGATCTTCCCCGGAAACCACCATAGACAGGAGCCAAATCAGGAATAGCAGTCGATAAGACCTTCTCAACATCTAATTCCATTGCCTGAACGGTTAGCTTCTTGGCATACTTCTCCAAAGCCATCGCTTCAGTGGACTTCTCCTGAACTGGCAAACCATGAGGATCTTGACTGACATGCCATCCATCGCAGAACAAGCACTTGTAGACCGTAAACGGTTTACCATATTTCTTTGTCATATCCACAGCAGCATTCTCTGCCTTACTTTTTGTTGAGTACGCTATCTTAGGCTTTCCATTGCTTCTCTTGATATGCGAGTATATAGAGAAAGCGCCCCACGCTGTTCTTTGCAAGAACAAACATCGGAACCTGTTTGGCTGACTTATCTGGTCTGTCAGCCAACAGCCAATGTTCTTTGGCCTTATTCTCTTTATACTCGTCAATATCAATCCCATCTTACCAGTTTTTCTTATGTTTCTTCTTTCGTGAATATATCTTTTCAGACTTGTGAACTCTGTTATGCGAATGGAAGCCAGGGCCAAGCAGCTCCATTTCTGCCTCACGCCCTCCACGCCTAATGGCCTTGATAGCATCCAGAGTCGATGGTTTTAATATCTTCCTTTTCAGTTTCTTCATTCTTACAGTTTTACCTTTTATGTTATAAGAGAGCAGAGAGTAACCAAATATCTATCATTCAAATCTGCTGTCTGAAATCATCCCAACTCATGTGGACATCATTTTCCAGATAAACTTCTTTTACACTGGCATTGGCTACAATAGAGCGTAGAACTCCAAATTCAGAGCAAGAAAGCGGCAAACTACTTTCTGGAAGATACAGTATGTTTATACTGGTTCCCTTGAACTGCCTACCATATTCACCCCTCAACGATGCTGGATGAATGGTAAGACTTTCTATCTGACACTTGGAAAAGACATAATCACCAAGGAATGTAACATCTGCTGGTATTTCAAGCTCTCTCAATATACAATTTCTAAACACCCCTTTTCCACCTTTTTGGCCTATTCTTTCCAATTCCCATGGAAGTTCAATTTTGTCCAAGACTTCTATACTATCAAACATTTCGTCTGCTATGTTTGATATTGTTTCTCCTGGAAATATCAGATGTTCAAGAGTCAAACTTACAGATACCACAGAGAAGAATCCATCTCTAAGTCCCGATAAATTGGGATTTCTCTTAATATTGTCATTAGCGGGTTCAAATCCAACCAAGGTATTTCCGTTCTTAACAAATTTTCCACATGGCATATTTGCCCAAGCATTCGATAGTTTGAATTTGTTTCCCTGTATCAAACCATTTCTGTACTCGATTCTTTCTCTTGCAGTGGAAAGGGATTTCATGAGTGTCACGTCCTCTGCGTCGAAAATAAATTCACAACTCCATGTTTCTGGAAGACGAATAACCTTACGTAATACTTCTACAAAATCCTTTGGCAAAAATACATTTTTTATGTAATAAGCCTTTGCTAAAAGTGGCGCAATATCCTCAACCTTGAATCCTGCGATGCCACAACCAATCTGGGTCACATAGAGTTTGAGGTTTGGACGAGTCTGCGCAAAGCGGATAAACTCATCCACATAAGGCTTGATGGTCTCAACACCACCTTGCATAGTTGGGATGGCATAACTCTGACCTTGCAATCCAACGCCATGACCCCATATCGCTCCAAATCGCTCATAGGCAAGTCGCGCAGCACCGCCACCATGTGCTCCAGCGAGGTTGCTGCCAAAAACGAATATCTCATTCGTTTTCAACTCCGTTATTCTTTCGGGTGTATATTCTCTGTTGTACATAGTTTCTACTATCTTGATTTGATAATCTCTTCTGCCTCCTTACGCATCTTGTCCAGTTCGCCATAACACTCATTGATGTTCCTGAACTTTACGACAACTTTCCCTTCTGTGTCAATGAATCCGTAAATCTCTACTTCCTCGTCATCAGTCATGCCATAACCATCCTCATCCATATAGTAGCGGCCGTCAGGATTCAGTTGCCAACTTACTTGTGCCACTCCATTCTCAAAATGTCGTATAAATGATGGGAAATGGAATGAAAGAGCTTTTGCCGTATTCTGAGCATCCTCTGGCAGATTCTTCAACGATTCCCAATCAATATCATCCTGAGTGACCCTCACAAGATTTTGATCCTTGTCCATAAACTCGTAAGCACATTTTGTGTTGTGGTTGATTAGAAACCGATGTTTCCACCATCCCCACATTGTTTCACCAATCACAGCCATGCCTTCGCCCAAATCGGAATACTCATATGGACGCTCCTTATACTCATCTGTATTTAGGATCTTATAGAGTTTTTCTGCTTCACTCTCATGACCCATCATCTTGTTAATCATCTTGATAATACTCATAACTCGGTCCTCCATTGTTTTATCTCAATGATGTTTTGACTACAAAAGTAACCAAAATTTTGCAAATAATCACCAAATAATCCTACTTTCGCATTAATAGCCATTTTGCCAACGGATTCACAACATCTTGAAATAAAGCTGGTGCAGCATCCACCGAAAGTATGTCACCGACAATGCAAATGGTATATCGTGGTCCCTCCACTGGGAAACACCCGGCAAATGCAATCTGTTTCCCAATTACCTTGTTGTGTTCTTTGTCATCCTCCGCAAAGATGTCCTCCGTCGTAGCATAGCCAAGCCATTCTGAATCTGTTGACAACCACGCCAATTGAGGCGAAGCAACTCTATCAACCTTTAGAAGCTCTATCAGATTAACGAGACTATTGGCAGAGAAAACTTCCTCTTCGACATTCACGCCGTCAGCCTTCATAGTCGGGATAATCATTGTGCCGCCATTTGCAAGACTGTTATACCCAACAGCCATAATGAATGGGCTGGTCGAAGGATTCCCCGTATCGGTCAACTCTCTCCACTTTCTATCTGCCACACTCCTGCGATAGCCATTCTGAATGGCCTGTTGCATCATCTGATTATCGCAACTCTTGATGGCCTGTCGATAACTCATTCCATCCTTGGCACTATCCAGTGAGACGCTATCATTCTCCAAGGCCATTACCGTATGGAACGGTTTCGTCAGAGAACCTGTACACGAATGTACAAGCAGTTTTCCCGCTTCGTCTTTCTCTGTGTCTCGATCCAGCCTTACCCATGTCTTTAACCGACCTGACTTTGCATCCAGAATAACTATCTGAGCATTCTCCATCTGTTGCTGTTTCATCAGGTTTCCCAAAAGCTTAGTCGCTTTCTTCGTTGTTTTCTTGTCGATAGTCGTACATTCGTCCAGCGAATACAGCTCATCAGGATCATCCATCCAGATAGACATGATACTGTTGTCGTTCTCAAATACGCATACGATACCGCGTTTGATGCCTTTCCTGGCGTAAAACCAGTCAGACTGAATGCTGTCAACAGTCTCTCCGGCCCGCGAATATCCAATTTCACGAAACTCTATTTCGGTGACATTCTTGTGTAGTATCATGTCATAGATACCCTTCCTCCCATCCTTCGAGACGATAGCATACTTCGGGTTATAGCAAATGTCAACCCACTCATATTCTTTAAGGTCATACTGAGGAAGATTCTTCTGCCATTCACTGGTTTCATCATCCAGATAGATGGTGTCACTTGCGAGATCACCACTATCGGTGTAGTATGTCTCAATTATCATACCCTCGTATGGATCTGCACTGGCTGTATCACCGACCATTTCATCTACACTGATACTGTCCACGACCTCAACAATTTCTTGTGCTGAAATTATGGTTGGTGCTAGTACTAAGAGTAATGATGATAACCATTTGTAAATCATTCTTTCAAAAACCTTTCTCATATTCCTATTCTTTTAAAGGGTTCTATAATGTTCATACAACCAGAAAGAGCTACCGAAGCAGCTCTTTCTATCAGGTTATATCATTTTTCTCAATTTTGAATCCGAGTTTTATTATCAGCTTTAGCGTTCCGATAGAAGTATTCCTATCATACTCCTTCTCTGACTCTGGTAATTGCTCATAAGGAATAAGACATGGATGCGTTTTGAGCTCATCGTTACGTTGCTCCCCATACAACCAACCCTGATTTATTCTAGTCTCAGCCCATACTTCATGTACGTTCTTTGACATTTCTTCAACCAAGTCCTCTAACTCTATGGGCAGTTTGACATCACTAGTGTCAATAGGCTGCGGTTTGTAAATCATTTCTTCCATACTTAAACAATTTATATGTTACATCATTATCAGAGCTTCCTTCTATTGGATTATCTATCATCAATCATCCTCAAAAGCTTTATTCTCGATATGCTGCCCAGTAATTTCTTCTAGGAAGTCTTCTCGCATTACCATCAGCAGGTCGCGAGTGTATTCCTGGAGAAGTCCTTTGTAGTACGTCACGTCCTTGTGGTTCGTCTTGGTGATTCGCTCCCACAGAGTTTGTTCTGTAGCATCTTTATGAGCCACGTCTATCAACTCGCGGTCATCGTCAGTCATCAGCTTACGCAACTTTTGCTCCTCCAATACAAGAGGAGTTCCTTTCAAATCATCGGGAGCATGTTCTTTCCATAGGTCTTCAAGGAATGCACGATATTCTGCCTCTATCTTTAACGGCAGGTCTTTCGTGTACTCTCCAATGGTTTCAGGACGCTCTATCACTGCCTCTTTAACGAGGTTACCAAAATATTTGTTGAGCAACTCCAGTTCCTTTGCCTTACATAGATTTTCAATATTATTGTTTACTGCATTTAATTGTTTCATATCTTCGTATTAATTTGATTACTATTTACTCTTGTCGTTATGAAATAATTGTTTAGACGCTTTTTCTTCAAAATTTGTAGCGTTCTCTTTATCCCCTAATTCTCTATAACAGCTGGCTATTAAAGAATTTATCAATGGAATATTCTCCTTT
>Ga0326511_10002556_pt1 | contig 14726 bp, 10 predicted proteins | sample 0_2496_0518_D_FD_203701 | JGI IMG/M metagenome (GOLD analysis project Ga0326511, IMG submission 203701) | Bovine rumen microbial communities from UC Davis, California, United States - 0_2496_0518 | ecosystem: Host-associated > Mammals > Digestive system > Stomach > Rumen | place: USA... | reverse complement strand
GAGGCCATCTGCTCGTATTCCTGATACGTGGGGTTTGAAAGACCTCCCTTGCAGGTGACTTCCTTGGGATTGTTCTCATTCTGTAGAATCGTCAGACCATCCTCTGGGTATTTTTCTCCATAGATTTTTTCGAATATCTTTCTAGTGAATTTCTCCAAAGTAGCATTGTTAGTTGATAGGACGCGAATAACCTTTGATCCGTTACCACTGAATGCAATATGGCGTGGCATTTCAAGAGACTTTGCTTTCATGATGTGTGCCAAATGATACATAATTGCAGCATAGAAGATAATAAAAACAATCTTGTAATTTGAATCTAACAATAGCATGTTGTTGAAGTCCACGTTATCAGAGAGCCTCTTGTCAACAATCTCATTATTATCTTTCAAAGAGAAATAGAACGAGGCTATATTACTCGAGATGCAGCTCTTCTTGTGCTGCTCCAAAATATCCAAGAGGTCACTCAGGGAGTTGTCTTCCAAGATGGCTTTGATTGTATTTTCATACTGTCTAAGTATTTTATTAACAGAGCCAGGATTACGGTTGCTGATGTACGGATCACCAAAGATGGAGTCTGCTGCAAAGTGGAAAGATGTGATGTTGTTCACGATTCCGTCCTTAGCCAGTACAATATCCGTTGTACCGCCACCGATGTCAATAGTAACAATATTACCCACATTGGCCTCGGCATTACGATAGTGTTCGTATGGCGCAACGGATTCTGTCATGGGTATAATATTGCGTTTGTCGCCTCCAAAATACTTTTCATATGCTTTTGTCCAAACATCGCTGAAACTGTTATAGCGGTTCTCCACCATGCTGATAGGATAGAACCAAACAATTTTTGTATGAGGTAGACTTCCGTTACAAAGTAAGACTTTTGAACGCAAAATGATGAAGAGCGACTCGATAAAGTTCTTTATCCGCTTAGTGTTGTCAGGATCGTTAGACCATTTTAAGTCTGTGATAACCCTGTCATATTCATATCCACGCTTCTTTTCGTATGGGAAGGGGATGTTTGTATGAGCTAATGGGTAGACAGCCTTATTCCAATTGGTTGTAGATGCCCGGCACAGAGCTGTGCGCATCGGGAATTTAAAGAGCGTATTTTCTCCGATAATATCTGGCAGGACATCATAGTCGTAGATATATTTACTCACATTATCTAAATACCCCCATAGCTTCAACATGGCGTCTTGCGGCCCCATGCTGAAAGGTTCTGATGCACCCTGATTGACGCTATATTCAATATGTGAATTTGTCGTACCAAAATCGATGGCAAACGTAAACTGGTCATTCCCTGACTTGCGCTGCATGACAGGAATCAGCACACCGCTATAATCCTCGCATTCCACCTTGATGATGTCAAATGTCTGTTGTTCGATAATGTAGGATTTACAGCTCTGATATCTTCCATCATCGTTATTTCTGATTACTGGTTCTGGAACAGATAATGTTGTTTCTCCCTTTTTGAAACTGAGATTAAGGTTGTCCTTGTCTTCGAATTCACACATGATATATGCCCTGTAATAGGCATCCTTCTCATTCTCATACAGAATATTAGAGAGTAGTCCGATTGAAAATTCTCTTTCAATCAGGGTGCCTTTATTCTGCTCTGGACGTATATCGCCGTTTTCGATATATTGGCGTGTGTATTCAATATAGCGATTCCCCTGAATGGGAATGCGTAGCGTCACTCTGACATTATCTGAAAGCACTTCCTTAATCTCTATCATAGGCTGCCCCCCTACCTTGCCTTGCAGCTCTTGCGCTGTGAAATAGCGGAAGAACGTATCCTTCAATGGAAGCAGATAGCGATAGGAGGAATTCTGAATGAACTTTCCAAAAAAAGCATCGTCAGCTGTATTGATGTTGATGACACGTATGAGGGCATCTTCCAGGAAGTCGCCAACGGTGAGATATGGATACATCTCGTTTGCCTTTGGCAGTCTGCGCTCTTCAATGGGCTTGGGGTCAAAAAACGGGGCTTTGTTCGTGCTCTCCCAGTTATCTGATACGTAATAGACATTCGTGTAGATAGTACCGCTTTCGATCGGCAAGACGAGTGGCAGCTTTTCTTCCTTTGCAACTTTGGTCTTAATCTCAAAGCCACTCTTCACCTTGGCATTCTCAGGGCACTGCCTGTAGAAAACACCGTTTATCTCAACCTTGTTTGGATTGATAATCAACTCTGGATAGTCGTTGATGGAATAGGCGTTAAGGCTGTCCACCTTGTCCTTCTGTTTAGGTGTCAGTCCACTTCTATACACTAAATCCATATATTCATTGACCTCAGGGAACAGACGTGCAAAGTTGGGATAAGCCTTCTGATAGGCAAAGTAGAAGATGACAAACAGCTCGTCCCTCTGGTCGAGGGATGACAATTTCGTGTCAAACACCTTGTCCTTTCCAAATCTGATATCGTCTGACAGATAGCTGAAATCATTAGCAGAACTGAAAAACAACGTTGCCGGTGACGTGGCACCGATAATGTCAAGCTGTGTTTGGCGGTATTGTCCGAAATAGTGCAGGAGATACACAGAATTCATCCTGTCAAAGTTGTAGGTAGCTCCATCCTGGTCCATGAACATTCTGAGCGTTTCACCCACTCGCCGCTGCCCATCTGAAGAATTCTGCTCAAGTGCCCGCAGCTCTTGTTCGACGTTCCACACGATAACCTCTACTCTGTCGGAAAGCTTTGGGAGGTTGAAGAATATCTGAGCCACATCCAGTGAGTCGGAAACCATTTTGTGGAAAATGGTGTTGCCGTGCAGTTCCCCCGACTTGACAACCTCTTTATAGGCAGTCTTCACCAAGTCGATGCGTGCAAACGGGGAAGGGATTGACGTAATCTCTTTTTTTACACTCGCTGCGTTGGGGTCTTCTATATCTCCAATGGCTTTTGAGCCATAAGGCACGGATGCACCCCAGTCCTGAATATTGTTGTTACCTTTATATAGTCTGAAAACCTTTGCCATGATGTTTAGAAATTTAGTTTGTTTTGAACAAGATCACCCGTGCTCTGGAAGAAGAGTTCCATGAAATTCTGCTCCTTGGTGCCGCTTGCATTTGATGCATGCTTCTTGTCAAGCGTAACATCAAACTGCTCATAATCTTTCTTTTGGAAAATAGAGAAGACAGACCTTGAGGGCGTGACACCGTTTACAATGTCAAACAGTGACTTGTTGTCCCATGCGAAAGGTGCAAATCCCACCCTGTTGGTTCCCATCTCCTTCAGCCAATTGACGTATTCTTCCTGGACGTAGCGGATATCAGTGATGAAATCTGATCCGAAGAAATTCTTGTCTAATCCGTAGTTCCGGCTCCATTGCTGCTTGATACATTTGGCGACATCTATATGGGACATGTAGTGAGTGAAGAACATGAACTGCGTCATGGGCCTTCTTATGATGCGGTTCGTCTCTGGCGCAAAATCGCTGAAAATCACGTTTGCTACATTATCTGATGCCAGACCAAACTCTTTGTAGACAGTCGATCCAGTCCTTTCGGGTCCGTTGGCGAAATCCACTACAGCAAGTGCAGATAGCATCTCTATAAGATGTGCCTTGTTCTGCTGTTCATCACCTCCCTCATGATTCTCATAGGCTTTGTTCGATGATGTGTTGTCACCTATATAATATAAGGTGTCAATCTTGTTGCCGATGTTTTTCTCGTAATAGGAAAGAGCCGCTCTTGTCTTCGACATGAACGTATCTGACTCTATACTGCTTTCTTCCTCCTGTTCCACTTTAAAATAGGGTAGAACCGTAACGGCTCCGATGGTGGCCGAGTTGATCAGTCCATGATTGGGAATGCTTCCGTTGGTTCGGAGGGTTTTTAGCAGCAGGGGGAATCCGCTTGCTCCCGTACCGCCAAAGATAGAGCTAATGATGAAGATTCTGTCGCCTTGGGAGAATTCGTTGGCTATATTGCTGAATTCGTCTGTGTCAGAGAATTGATTCAAAACGATACTGCCGATGTTGGGGTTGCCCTTGAAACCCACCACCATGTCACTTGACAGGTTCTTAGTGGAATACAGCATCTGCATCAGTGCCTTTGAAGCATAATCCATGTTGTCGTAGTCCAAGAACTGCTTAAAGGTGATATCCTGGGAGTTTTTAATGGGCAAACGAAAGTTGAACTTCTCCACGACTTCAGTTCCAAAGAAACCGTTTTTCGTGTTGGATGAGAAGTGCAGTTTCTCCTTGATGGCTACATATCGCTGCATCAGACTGACTGTCCTTGTCAAGTCGCCGTTGTTCATGTCTGGATCGATGATGATGGGGACAATATCCGATTTGCATTCAACGCCAGAAGCAAGAAGTAAGGTCAGCGAACGAAGCACTCTGGCTCCAGTTCCTCCTATGCCGAATACGAATGTTTTCATAAGCAGGTTCCTGTTTTAGAATGGATAATATTTGACGGTTTTACTTCCCCACTTAAAGAGCGCTACAGAGAAAACGAAAAAGAGGACAGCTGTGAAGAGAGCATTTACGATGCCAAACATCACAATGTTGGTTTCGCCGATAATAGGCTCGCCTCCTTCTGCATACATAAGGCAGTCGCCAATCAAGCCGTTATCAAAGTCGCTCGATATCATAAAGTAGGCAATCAGCAGGTTGACCAAAGCTGTTCCACCCAACAGCAGCCAGTATTTCAGCTGCTGCCTGCGCACGGGATTCCATAAGTAATAATAGACTGGCGGCACGATGAAGGCAGTAATGATGGCGATAGTGCCTAACTGATTGTAAATCAAATCGCCACTGTAGTCCTGTGAATCACAGTTGTATCCCCACAAGTATTCAGAGAGCGGCTTCCCGTATAAGGAGTCAAACAAGCTGTAGATTTTTCCGAGTAAATCTTCCATAATTATTTATTGATGTTGATTGTCATTCTGGTATAATAGTCATTTTTGCTAAACGTCGATGCAATACCGTTTGTCATATATTTGATACCATAGGTCTTATTGGCATTGGCATCCGTAATTGCACCTCCATCTTCGTCATTATATTGTATGGGCCATTTTGGAATGTCTTTTAACAATTTAATTTCAAGAGTCGAGGGGTGAACCTGCTTTGTCTCAAAAGTCAGCAGATGACTATATTTCTTGAACTCGTCGATATTCTCAACGGAAATAAGCTCAAACTTGGGATCACTTAACTCGTAGAGTTTCTTATTACATAGATAGTCATTGCCGAGAATAAGTGGAGCATAGTTCACTTCTACGGAGAAGCGGATTCTTCCGCCCTTGTCTGCCTTAAGATTCTTGATGCTGTGCTTGGGGTCTGATTTGTCGAGATCAAAGTTCCCTGATTTTATCTTCACGGCATAGCAAGAGTCGGGCGTCTCCGTTCCACCTTCGAAAGCAGTAAACACGTTCTCAACGCCCCGTATAGGTCGGTTTTTCCTCTGCATCTCTATCCTGATGCGGTTAAGGGCACCTTGATTTCCGAATAGCCATATATAAAATGGTCGGGAGCCTTTATAGGGCGTGCCCCTATCGTTCTTGTCATAGCAGTAGCCATCGAATTGCGACATGCAACGATACCCCATAACAGCAAAATGCTTATGCTTGTTCAGGTAGTCGCCTAAATAGCTCTTAATCCCTATTTCCTGGTTGTTCAAGAAATCATTAGCGTCTTTCCCCTTCCCTGGCGAGAAAATACAATCGGAAATTAATATGGATACAATCGAGTCGTTAGCGTCTTTCAAGATGTCCTTCATCATCAATGCCATATCAGAAGTGCCGCGGTTGCCTCCTTTGGCCTGAAATGATGTAGGCTCTAATTTCTCAATAAAATCATTGATGTCATCTTTCTGTGGGAGTATCTCAGAATTGATATAAAACAGGTTAAGCGCTCTGGCAACTTCTATCTGCTTCAGGTCTACAAGATAGTTGTAGACGATATGCTCAAAATCGGTCTGACCTTTCACATAGCCGTCCATACTGCCTGAGTTCTCTATATACACATTGATGATGGGATTGAATTCTGCTGGTAAAATCCATGCCGTTGCTGTATCTTTTTTAGCATGACGTTTATTTGCCCTGGTACGAGGCGATTCGCCACACCCAATTGTAAAAACACTGAGCAAAAGCAGGAGAACTGCTACTGTAATGGATAGTTTCGTTTTAGTTCTTAGTCGTTTAGAGCCCATTTCGTAATGACATCCGATCACACCCAATTCGGAATTAATTTAGCGTTTTAGATTATAGGCAAAGTGGGTTAACGCAGGTGTTTCAATAAGCCTTTTTCAATACTATCTGTCTTAAGTCCACTATCATGAGACATTGATAATCAGAAAAGCATTATTGGCGTTTCCCCAAAGTGCCACTCGCTTTTTGCCCTTTGACTGACGGCGAAGCAAGATTTACCTGCAAAAGTACAAAGAAAATACGAACTTCACAAATCTTTTAGGCAGAATTTTCAAAAAATAAATTTCGCAAGGCTTGTGATTTTAATATAGAATCATCCCCTCCCCCAGGCTGTCCGAAAACTCCTCCAACAGAATTTCCGGGGAGCAAAGTGTCAGAATTCAAGCATATTTCAGCATCTTTATTCATTACATCAACGTGATTATTCTCCGAATTAATGGTTTTTTCTGCCATTTTGCTACTACCATTTTTCTCAAATTGAGTTCTCGGACAGCCTCCCCCGCTATATATAATAATGTGGAGAGTATGGGGGCTTGCCCTGAGCTTTATTATCACCACCCTCTTGATATATATACCAAATCTATCGTGTCAGCCCCTCTGCGAAAGTATAATCGTTGTGCATCTATAAGAGAGTCAATATTGTTATGAAAACTTGGATAGCAAGTTTCCATTTTTGACTGGTTAAAGATGTTGAGAACACCTTCATAATCGGTAATAGCGTTAGCCTTAAGTCCATCTTTGTTCTTAGTAACAAAATGTTTCCAAGCTTTTATATACACTTCTTCCTCAGACTTTGCAATGACGGTGTAAGTCTGTTCGGGAATGTTTGAATTAAATCTACCACGAATTTCAACAATGTATGTGTTGCAAAAGTCGTTGGCGTAAATGGTATAGCCTATGTATGTCCATCCAATAATCAAAAGTGGTGTCATGGTGGTACTTACAACACGAGAGACTGCTTTAGGATACTTTTTAAAAAGGGCTATGCATCCCATGATAATACCATAAACAATCGCGCATACTAAGAGTACAACTCCAATGTAAACAATTATTACAAGTATGACAAAGAGCGCCCAGGGAAATTTTTTATCCATACCTCTAAATGTTAATACTGTCTTCTATTTTTTGTTCTCTCAACTTTCTGTTCCTCTCTTTTATATATAGCATAATTTCCCTCTTTCTTATTTTCTTTTCATATTGCTCTTTAAGTTCAGAAAGCCTCATTGTTATATCATCGTTAAGAAAATATTGGGAAAGGTCAGATATCAGTCCCTTTTCTAAGGCGAGAAATACATCTTCATTAGGGATGAGGGCAATTGATATTTTTTGTGCTTTGAATGAAGAGTAAATAGATTCAATATCAGATGGAGATAAGGTAGGTATTATCCCAGAATGATCTCCGGAAAATATTTTGTTGTATTGATCTGAAGAGTTCATGATTAGTCTTACTTGTTTCTCCCTTTTTCTTATAACTCCTTTCAATATTTCCTCAGATGTTATTTCTATCATTCTGTCTAATGGCTCTCTTTGACGTTTTTTTAGTTTGTGAGCTGCATAACAGAGCCTAATCCATCTGAAAGTCAATGAAACAAGCAAGCCCAGCAAAAAGGCGTTTGTTACACCTATAATAAAATCCATATCTATTGCATCCATATTATTTAATGCTTAATGTTAGACCTAATTTCCGTAATATATGTGAGAAACCGAGCAGTTTTTCTCGCTTTTGTATAGGGATTATTTTCATTAAAGTGTCTGTGTCTATTTCCAGCAATTGTTTATTGTTGGGGATTATAGTAAAATGGAGTTTACTTCTCATAAATGGCCTAAGAGGGAGTATAGCTCCAATAAATAATCCTATCAGAATAGGAATCCATACTAAGTTTAGGGGAATGCCCATAAAAGTTGTTTCATGCATAACTATTTCTTGATATATTTTTTAGTGGTGTTGTACAATTTGAGTATTTCGTCTTTTACCCAGTCGGGGTTAAGCTGAAAATCTGGACTCGTACATAACTCCTGGATGATATCCATGTCAGAAGTACGAATTCCATAATGCAGAAATGTACTGTCTATTCCTTTTCTTGCCATATCGCTTCGGTTTTATAAGTTATTCAGTTCTAATCTTGTCCAGCCCTCTGTACTTTCAATGTGCTCAACAGGGCCGTCAGGGAAATACCAATTATCTCCTTCTTGAATCAAAACTCCGCCATACATCCTTACGCCTTTTTCCCTGTAAGTCTGCACATATTCAAATAAGGCATTATTCTTCTCCTTGCCATTCTCGTCGCTGCCATGCGTCTTGGTGTCAAGCAGGAGAATGGTGCCGTTCTTCAGGCGGATGATGAAGTCTACATAGAAACATCGGTCCTTGCCGTCTTGTGCTGTGTAAGGAACCGCAAAGTGCTGTTTACCCTCATCGCCGTTCTTATACCACCAGTCAACGACCTCCCTTTGCCCGTCTATCCAACGGGCGAAGTTGTATTCTGGTATTGAAACATTCTTTTGCTCGAAATAGGGTGTCAAGGCATGGTTGAAGATTTCGCCCTCACGGCTGACGTTCTTTTCCGCATTGTAGATGCGAGTCTCAGGCACTTCCCATACAAATTCCTTGTAAGGGGCATTGTCACCCGTTTCGTGCTCTTGCATCCCTTGTAATGCTGCATATCTGATAATAGCCTTACGAATCAAGTCCTCGAAATGGGGACGGTTGCGATGGTATAGCACAACCTTGGGGACATCTGTTTCAAATATCTGCAGATAGTCTTCCAATGCTTTCTCAATGGCTCCTTTCAGCACGGGTGTACTGTCATGCTTGCCAAATGAACCCACATTCTTTCTGCAGAACAGGGTGAACAGATTATCCAACTCCGACGCATTCAGTGCCAGGCGGGCTTTATCAACGATCTCCACCATCCCATTCTCTCCTGTTATAGGCGTGTCCTTTGGTATGGCAACGAATATGCGCGACACGTCTGTCTGTATGCCATGCTTCTTGGCGTTGTGCCTGTTTCTTACCAGTTTGGCTTCCATTTCCTCCTCATTAGGTGAGTTGTCGCCAGTCTCGCCATCATTCTCAAAGAAATCTTCTTCGTTGAAAAGCATCATGGGGGTCTGTTCCCATTCTGTTTCCATCATCTTCAGGAACATGGCTCTGAAATCTGCCCCCAAACGGTTCCTTCCCTTGAAATGCTTGTCTTGATATACGCTTCGGAGGGTTATGCCATTGAAGTCCTTACGGCGATTGGCAAAGATGGTGCTTAGATAGTTCATATCGTCACCTACTATCTGTATGATGTCCTCAGAAAGGTTGGTATATACATAGCCATGATTCAGCCTGTCGTCATGATAGAAACGCTGTTCCGGCATACGCAATATGCGGCCAACGGTCTGTGTGGTGAAGGTCATACTCTTAAGTTCCCTAAATATAAGCAACACAGAAGCACGAGGGCAGTCCCAGCCCAGTGCAATGGCCTGCTTGAAGAGTAGCACCTCTGCCATGTCATCTGCCTTTGTGATGTTCTCCAGGTTGGGCGATTTATCCTTTGACAGCCATACTGCCAATTTCCCATTCTCTACAGAGATATTACACATCTGTGTAAGATAGGCTTTCATCTCTTCCGCGATAGTCTTTTCTTCATTTGAGAGGGTGTCGCTGGTGTCGTTGGGCAGCTGAATCAACAGGAGTGGGTTGATGCCATATTCTGCGTATGCCTTAGCCAGTTCCTCCCGCTTTTTCAGTGCCTTCACCAACAGTTGCTGATTGACTGTCAGAGAGGTCTGCTCATTGTTGGAGCGCAGATTGGGGTTCAGCTCTACCCCCTTCTTGATCATCTCTTCTTCTACCACATCTTTACGTCTTACCTCCACAGCCTGAAAGCTCATGGTGACAGGTGTGGCAGAGATGCGCAGCTCTATCTTGGGATTGATGCTCCTCAGAACCTTCTCGCTCTTCATGGCATTGCGACCACCAAACATGTGTTCTTCGTCGATGACTACCACAATAGGCACATTGTTTTGGATGCGAGTACGGCGTAATAGTTCAAACAATGTCCTGTTTTGCTCGTTGTCACGAATCATCATGGCATTGTCTTTATTGATACTTTCCCAATTCAGGAACAGCACATCGCCTTGTTGCAATCCTTCCAGATGGTCGCACTCGTCAAACATGACAGGACGCAGTGAACGGGTTTCGCTGAAGAAGTTCCTCATAGAGCGATAACTCTGCTGATGCAGCTTGTTGGGTGCAATCCATACCCATGCCACGCGGGTATAGATGCAGTCGCCACTCACGGGCAGTTCCTGCGTCAGTTCATCCAACAGTGCCGATGCCATCACGGTCTTGCCACTGCCCGTTGGTGCTTTGAACACCAGTTTCTGGCGGTCTTCCGTCTGATTGAGCATGTCAATCATCTTCTGCTTCAGTTCCCTGACGGCCTTCTTCTGATAATCCTTTAGTACTATCATGACTCACCTCCTTCCTGTTCTTTATAAGAATACTGTGCGGCATCAGCCAACACCTCTGCCTGTTCTTCTTCGCTCAATTGCATTGATATAGGTTGAGACTTCTTTCGTCTTGGTAACACTCTCCTATATGCCTGATAGATGGCATCTGGCAGAGCACATAGTGTAACTTTGTCGAGAACATCCTTAAAATCGTCATCGTATGCATATCTGCCCTCGCTGAAGACATACACCTTGATAAACTCTTTCTTATCCCAAGCTTTCAGTTCCTCTACGATATACTTGATGACAGCAGGCTCATATATGACAATCATTTCTTTGCCACCCTCTGTAAATCTTCGGGCATAATCCTTCCTTAGCGTCTTTCCGTTGCAGGTTATTTTCGCCTCTTGGTACATATTTTCCTTGATGCAAAGCAGGTCGGTAGCAGCTTTCACCAACTCGCGCTTGTTTCTGCTACTGGGTTCACGAGGAATGAAGTCAGCCTTATAATACCGCAGGTTGTTCTTGGTCAGACCTGCCACTTGCTCATTTTTTGAAGTAGTATAGCCTTGAATCACTCGTCTGTTTCGTTCGTAAGTAAATTCCTCACAAATATTTCCTTCTTTAGACTGTACTAATATACAGCTCCTGTTACCATTATCTTTTTTATTCAATAACATTGTTGAATGCATCGTCGTTCCGGATCCTGCAAAGAAATCTAAAATGGTACTATTCTTTGTTGTAGTAAGTTCAAGTATTCTCTGGATAAATTTCGTGGGTTTAGGGGTCTTAAAAATATCCGAAGTCTTAAGTTCACTAAAGATTTTCTTAAGTTCATATTTGGCATTTCTATTGTGTCCTGTAACCTCAATATCCCACCAAATATTAGATGGTACAATACCTTCTTGATCTTTAAGATAAGTTTTCTTGATTAATCGTGTACCATTATCCAAAAACACAATAACTCCATTATCTATAAACTCCTGCATTTTTTTCTTGCTCCATCTCCAACCATTCTTTGGAGGATGGATTACATGGCCTTGTGGAGATATGATGTCAAAAGTTAAATTCTGGCGTGGATTGGGTGATTGCACATTTCCAGAGAACCAAGGTCCGTTGGGATCATTGTCAGGATTCTTGTAATGAAGGTTGTTATCTGCCGTTCTTTCGATTTTAATAGGTTGCCATAATTGATTCTTAGCATATACCAGAGTGTGATTATAATCAACGGAGAATTTCTTGGCATCATTGTTTGAAGAGTCAGAGGAACGCCAAATCAAATCAGTGACAAATAGGTTTTCTCCAAATATATCATCACATAGAAGTTTCAGATTTGCCTGCTCGTTGTCGTCTATAGAAATAAAAATCACACCATTGTCAGAAAGAAGGGTTTGGGCAATCTTAAGGCGCTTTTCCATAAACGACAACCACTTTGAATGGCGAAAAGAGTCTTCACTATCTACATAGGAGTCGTTATATACGAAATCATCTTTCTTTCCCGTGTTGTAAGGTGGATCGAGATACATCACGTCAATCATCCCTGCGTGAGTATAAGTCAGGGCAACGAGCGCATGCAGATTCTCTGCTTCTATAATGATGTGGTTAGGAGCATCCGCATCCTTAGATAACAATCTACGCTCTGGAACTTCACGAAGCACGGGCAACTGCTCGCGAAGTTGCTCTTCGACAGCCTCTTCGTGATTCTCCCAAACGAGACCATACGTTTTCTTCTCGTTGAGTAATTCCAGCAAGGCAGACTTCTCATCCCTCGTCAACCCTGCTAACTCCCTCACTTTGCTGATAAGCTCAGCCTTATCGATACGCCTACTCATAGCCGCACCCTCCTAACATGAAACATGGAACATGAATCCACGTCAGGGTACGACAAAGAGAGACAGATTTCTGTTTTAGATACTTCATAACTTGGCCGGTTTTTTAGAATCTAACAATTATCTGCTACTGTGTGGACACAATAAGAGCGCACCCATTCCTTGCGCTCACAAGTGCGGCTAAAACCGGCCAAGGTGTAAAAAGCCGTGAAAAAAAAGCGCTTGGTTGACGGGTACGCCTATGCGGCGTATCCTCACATCCAAGACTTCTTTTTTCAATCTGGCCGATTTTATTTCACTTGTAAAGCCTTGTCGTAAGATACGATCTCCATGATCCAACTAAATCCTTGCACCACAGCCCTCCCTCCCGTCGGAGTTCAGTTCACGCCACAATGCGGCCACAAAAGTACAAAAAATATCCGAAAATCACCTTTCTATTCAGAAAAAGATGCAAAAAAAGGTGGATTTATTTAGTTACAAACAAGCATTATCGGGGAGGATACAGGTCTTTTAACCTTCTCTGAAAAACAATCTGGGGCTTGTCCCTTTAGTCTCTCTTACTTGCTAATACTCCCATGTTGATTCGAAATTAAGGCGTTCTTATAGGCATAGGCATTGAGCTTTCCAGTCAGCACCTCCTTGCGCTAAAGTTTTCCCCGTTTTTATGGGGAGACCTCCCGTTTTTGGTGTAAATACTTGTCTGTAAATTACTTGGGTACGGGAGGTCTTGTTTGGAGACCTCCCATAGACCTCCCATAGACCTCCCCTTAAGAATCCTCTTCTGATTTTCCACAATAGTCTGTCGTGTTGTATGTCGAAGATTTCAGATAAAAATATGTTGTTGAGTTATTTCAATTGAGCCTGTCTGCTGCTTCTCTTCGTCTTGTATGAACGTTTTTTTCTGGTAAGCCTAAGAGAAAAAATTCCCAAGCCAAGGAAAAAGTTACGAGTGGCTTACAGACAGAAAAAGAGGATAGGGGTGGGTTGTCTTTTGTTGTGATATTTCGAATATTTGCCTTTGGGATGGGATTTCCGTCTGTTACAGATTATCGGTGGCAGAGAGATGTCGTCAAGGCTTACACTACTTCATGGCTGCATGACATCTATAGAGGGAGGCTTGGCAGGGAGGTCTACGGGAGGTCTATGGGAGGTCTTCAGACAAGACCTCCCGTCCTGAAACGCCCTGTACATCGGCATCTCAGCCAAAAACGGGAGGTCTCAGCAGAAAATCAGATTGTCTGAAAGACTGAACGACGGCTATGACTATAGGAGAGTTTATGGAGAAGCCCTTGGCTCGAGCCAAATCGACTGTTGGCTCGGGCCAAATGGCGAATTGGCTCGAGCCAAGTTTTTGGATGCCATTTGTGGGCAGAAAGGATATTGCAGGAAAAACTCTCCGTGCCGCTCTATAATAACGTTGTATCCACAGAGAAGGAGATGCTATGAGGAGCTGATTAAATATTTCCTTGTTTGCTTGGAGATTTCGCCTAAAATTCGTATCTTTGCACACGTTAGAAGGAGCAACAATGATGATGACAAGACGATATCCCGTTGGCATTCAGACATTCTCGCGCATCAGGCGTGAGGGTTATGTCTATGTAGACAAGACCGACCTGGTGTGGCAATTGGCCCACTATGCCACGTATGTGTTTATGAGCCGTCCGCGCCGCTTCGGCAAGTCGCTGCTCACCTCGACACTGGAGTCGTATTTCCGTGGCGAGCGGGAATTGTTCGAGGGGCTGAAGATTATGGAGCTGGAGCAGCAGTGGGAGCAGTACCCCGTAATACGGTTGGATATCAGTAGCGCGAAGGCTCAGCCAACGGCAGATGCACTGAGGGCACGGCTGATGTTGATGCTAAAGCCATACGCAAATGTTTACGGGAAGGAGGATGAGGAACAAACCCCTGGTGGATTGCTCGAAGGCATCATCCGGCGTGCCTTTTGTCAGACGGGCAAGCAGGTGGTAATAATCATCGATGAGTATGATGCTCCGCTGCTGGATGTGCTGCATGAAGACAATGTGCTCAAAGAGATGCGTCAGGTGATGCAGGAGTTCTATGTGCCCTTGAAGGGCAACGAGCAGTATGTGAAGTTCTGCTTCATCACGGGCATCACGAAGTTCTCGCAATTGAGTATCTTCAGTACGATCAACATTATTAAGAATGTAACGCTGCTGCCCCGTTTCTCTGCCATCTGCGGCATTACGGAAAGGGAGGTGAAGAGTGTATTTAAGGAGGACATCTGCCAGATGGCCGAGGCTTATGGCTGCCAGCCGGAGGAGATGTTCCAGAAGATCAAG
>Ga0326511_10002555_pt1 | contig 14726 bp, 21 predicted proteins | sample 0_2496_0518_D_FD_203701 | JGI IMG/M metagenome (GOLD analysis project Ga0326511, IMG submission 203701) | Bovine rumen microbial communities from UC Davis, California, United States - 0_2496_0518 | ecosystem: Host-associated > Mammals > Digestive system > Stomach > Rumen | place: USA... | reverse complement strand
ATTGCAGAAACGTTCTGTATACTCTTGTCGCCTGATTCGTAAGCGGCTGAAAGTGCTTTAAATTCGCTTTTAAGCACCGATAATTCACTGTTTACAGCTTTTATGTTTCTGTTAAATTTGTCTGCACCGTCAAGCTGTAAAGTAGTTTTTATTATCCTTTCAGACATATGCTCTCCCTCTTTTCAGGTCTATTGATGTCTCGCAGTAAATACATTTGCACGATTTCTCCACAGGTATGATACAAGATTTCGCTGTAACTCATGCCTAATGCAAACCCATACGATTTTATGCGGTAAGAAACAGGAATGCGTTCTACTCTTTTTTTTCCGATTCCACATCAAGTAAATCGGGGTCAGGTTCAGGAACACCTTCAGGCAGTTCAAATTTTTGACCACCTGATATAACGGTAATAATTAACGTTTGATTTGCGATAATTTCGTTTGGTGACATCACAGCCATTAAAACATCGCTATTGATAAAATTTTGTTTTGTGCCGTCCTGGAGTCCCATAGAAATTTTACAGTTATTCTTAAAAATTCCGCCATTTACCAGAATCGCAAGGACTTCCGCAATTCGCTCAACCAACGAAGAAGTAATGATTAAATTGCCGTTATCATCTTTGTTTTCTTCTTCACGGTAGAGCCATTCACCGAGTTTGCTTACACTGCCGCAAAGTTTTTCGATTTCGATTAATGCCTTCGTGTTGTAGAAAAGTTCATATTCTTTTCCTGCTATATTTATTGTAACCATTTAACTCTCCCCTTTCATTCCTATCCTAAATCACAATGTTTCATCACAATGTTTCTATTGCATTGCCTGTTAGCTAATGTTAGCTTTTTCGTTCAGCCATGTACGGCAAGCCGATTCGCTGTCGAAAAGAACGGTATCCTCATAGATGCCCTCATTGCTTGCAAGTTCCATGATACGTCCTGCAATTTCAGGGGTCTGCCACTCGATTGACTGTCCTTTCGTATTCGTGGACTCGGACGGAAGCTGAAACTGCACCTTATACAGCCAAGTGCATTCGTACATCAAAACATTGTTAATTTTTTTAGTTTTGTAGAACCCTACCCCAAGATACGGAGCATTGTCACCGGCTTTTTTACGGATAATTTTTTGCTGATTCGGCGATTCGCCTTCCGTGACTATGGTGTGACCGAGCAATTTCGCCTGAATTTCGAGACTGTCAGAAACACTTGTGCCGAAATCGGTAACACCGAGAGTCAGAGTGCCTTCTGAGAACGAAGTGTCATTTTCAGCTACAGCGTCGTCGCCATAAAGTGGATTGTCATTTGATGTGATGTCTTTATTCGCAGAAATTGCTTTTCCGATTACAAACCCCTCTCCGTAAGTGGGTAAAGAGTTTTCGGGTTCTGCCGTAATGGGAGCAGCAACAGGGTATTTTAATCCTATTTTTGCCATTTTAAATCAATCCTTTCTCTTTTAGATATTCATTGTAAGTTTTTTCCATAGCTTCGGTAGCTTTTACTTGTACAACATCGTCAATGTCGTCAACGAACCTGTCACCGACAAAAGAAGTTGAACCATAGTGCAGAATAAAGGCTTTTTCGGCATTGCGAACACCTTTTTTCTTTCGTCTGTCTTTCTTTTTACCTTTATCCGTGCCTTGCGGATAAATTTCACGGATATTGCCTTTTTTTGTTGCTCTGGAGACTGCCACACTGTCACGCATTGCACCTGTATCAACATGACCGTGTGCAGTTATGCCGTCTTTCCACGCTGTTATACTTTCTTCCGCACCAGCGTCAAGCATTTTGTCGATGAGTTCCGACTGAATGTCGGTGCTTAATTTTTTCAGACTTTCGGTAATTTCGTCAAGTCCGCTTGTAGAAATAGTCGACATTTACACCACCTCGCAAGTATACGCATAATGTATGTACCCAGTATCTTTTTCGAAATCGGTTAAGCAGTCACGGAGGAAAATTTCGTCATTTTCGGATAGTGCTTTTGTAAGTTTTCCGGGGAGTTCGGAGTATTCATCAGCAGTGAAGATGTCAACGGCTATTCTGATACCAGTTTCTGAAATATTTCCGTCTGCACGGAGCGACTTCTGCCCGATTTCCCCCCAGACAATGTATTCTTTTTCTTTGCTTGACTCAAAGTGATAAACCTTGTCGGTGACGGTAAGCAGAACATCACGGAACTGTTTCAGTGTCATAGTCCACCTCAATTCTCGACAGGGAAAAGCGACTGATTGGCGGTTTAGTGCCGTTGACGTGCTGAACCTGCTCTATCCTGTAGAACCGTCCCGAAATCTTCACAATGTCCTGTGCGGAAATCTGACGTTGCATAGGAGTGCGGATAAGTTCGTCAAGTTTCACGTCTGCCTGTTTGGCGGTATAGAAACGGTTTACTCCGACAGTTTCATACCCGAAACGCAAACATACCGCAAAAACGGCAGTATTTACAGGTTTGTCGCCTTTCGGGGCGGTATTGCGGACTTTATAGAAATCCGCCACACCGTCATTGAAAGTTAAAAAACTCGATTTTTCGGAATTTGCCAGACTTTTCATTCGTCATCACCTTCATAATTTTGGGCTTTGTACCTCGCACGGAGTGCAACCAAATCAGACCCGAAATTTTTTTGAAAGTCCTCATAGGCATTATTGTAGATGTACCGGCACAAGTCGAAAAGAAGTTGCCGTGCGGAGCTGTCGGAATCAAAATCAATATCGTAACCCGAATAGCTATTCAAAACAGCTTCCGCACGGGTGAGAATACCGCTGATTTTTTCATCTGTAGCGGAATCTTCCCACGTCACATTCAAATAATTTTTAAGTTCTTCAAACATCATGTCTGAGGAGTGTTTTTGATATTTCCGGTGACATAAGTCGGATAAGAAAGCGGATTAAGTCCCGAAATGTCGAGGTACAAGAAAGAGTTGATGTCTTTCGGTCTGCCGTTGCCGTACAGACGGATAACATAAGTCCTCAAATCTTCAATGAATTTGTACTCGTCTGAGTATTCCAGTTTACCGCCCTTCGATGTTCCAAGCCCCATAAAATAGTTTTTTGCAATTCCCAGTACAGCATGACCAGCCGGAACACCTACGGACTGTATAATGTCGGTCGGGAACGGCAGAACGTTTGAAACGTACTGTCCGCCAGTAGTCAGAAGAGTAGTTGCAGGAACAATTTTTGTAAAATAGTCGGCAGGATTGCAAATGAGGACAACACGGTTGATAGTGCGTGGATTGTTGTTTCTGTCCTTGGCGAGCGTTGCAAGAAGTGAACCGTACTGAGCAGGTGTAAAGTCCGTGACCGTCACAGCGGACTTACGGGAATAGCCAGTAGTCTGACTGTACGAGCCTGTGAAATCTCTTGTCATGCCGACAGGTTTTTTTACACCGTCACCGTCAACGAGAGCCGTTTCAAGCCCGACTGCCAGAGCGTCCGAAAGAACGGCACGACAATAAGCGTCCACCCACACGGGACCCAGTTCCAGCATATCCTTTGTGCAGTACATGTATGCGGTCAGCTTGCAGAACGTTAAGTCGATAATTTCAACAGAACCGCTTAACTTTGTAGAAATCTCCGTGTTAAGTTCGTCCCATGTTGCCGACTGCTGACCCTGATTGTTCAGCACCCACTCAATAGCAGCCGAGGTGTTCTGGAAGTCTATGAAGTCAAGGAGAGGGTATTCTTTTCGCATGTCTTCAAGGACGCTGTCAATGACAGTCTGCGGAAGTGCAGAAGTAATACTCGTGATAACGCCTTCGCCCTTTGCGTTAGCAATAAAATCGTTATAGAACTTAGTTTCAGCAGTCGTAAGCTGACGAGTTCCACGGCTTGCGAGGATTGAACGGTCAGTCGCTTCGGAAATACCTGCAACTTGTTCTTTGATACGACTTTCTACAAAATTCTGCCATTCGTTCATAGCAGAACCAATTTTTTCGGTATCGTTTTCTCTCACAGCGTCAGCAAGGCGGTTCATAATGTCTGCTTTTTCCTGTTTGATTTTGTCAAGATTTTCAATCATAATATAACTCCTTACTTAAAGTATTTAAGAATCATTTCCGCATTGCTGCGGACTTTCGCAGAAAAATCCCGTGCGGACTGGTTAATCTGACTTTGCGGAATTTTTTCAGTGAACCTGTCGGCAAGACCGTATTCAATGCACTGTTCAGCGGAAAGATACGTTTCACCGTCCATTAACTCGGTAAGTTTTTCGGAAGTAATTTTGCCATTGGACTTTTCAAGATATGCATTTTTAGAAATTTCATTGAGTTTTTCGAGGTCGTCCGCACACTTGCGGAGTTCCTTGGCATTTCCTGAAACGAAAGCCCACACATTGTGTATCATCATGACGGCATTTCGTGGCATGATGACCGTGTCAGCAGACATTGCTATCACGCTTGCGATTGAGCAGGCGAAACCGTCAATGTATGCCGTGACGTGTGCAGGGTGACGGCGTAACTGGTTGTAAATCGCTGTACCTTCCAGAACCGAACCGCCCAGCGAATTGATGTACAGATTGATTTGCTTTACATCTGGATATTCAGCGAGCTTATCACGGAAGAAATCTGCCGAAGTTTCTGACTGTATTTCCTCACCGCTCCACCAATCATAAGAATTGCCCTCGACTGCTGAATAGATGTAAAGGTCAAGGGAATTAGGGTCAGACTGCTGTCTGATTTCCCATAGTTTAGCCAAGATTATCACTCCTTTCAAAATTTTTAGTAATGTAGTATCGGTCAGCCCATTCCTCACGGACGGGAGCGATTCCGAAAATTTTTCGTGCTTCGTTCGGACTGACCACACCGCTTGAAATCAGCTTTTCTACGTTCGTTGCGGAAGTCAGAATGTCAGCATGGCGAATTGTGGAAGTGTCGAATTTCAGTGAACAGCCGTCAATGGCTTCCTGCGGTGTGAACTGTTTTCCTGTAAATTCCTGCGAAATCATGCGACATAGAGGGTCAATGCAGTCGGAAAGGAAAAGTTCGTAAGCGTTTTCCGTGCCTGCAACGTTTCCGCCAATCAGCACTGACGGCACTTTAAAAGCCTGTGCGGTTCTTGAAACTGCCTCGTCAACAAGTGTTTTAACGTCCGAAATTTCAGAACTTCTTCCGCCTGCTCCGTCACTTATTTTGGAGTAGGAGTAGCCGTCAAACAGCGGAAGTACAGCGTTCGTATTGCCGAAATAAGACTTGAAATAGTCCGTCATCAGATGTTTGAACTGCTCTTCAAATTTGTTGCTTCCCTGTGCGACTGCCGAAATACTAAGTATACCCTTTTCGCCAGCCGACTTGACGTACTTGTTTTCCGCACTTTTGAGCAGGTTCGCATAAAGACCCGAAATACTGTCGAGAACTGCCGAAACATCAAGGCTGGAGTAATTCAGATAGTAGACACTTGAAATGTCGAAAGTCTCCCGGAACGTGTACCCTGAACGTGTCACGCCTGAAAATTTTGTGCCGTACAAAGCGTACTCTGTTTTTTGAAAATCCTCGGCAATGATTTTTTGACCATTCACATCTATGACCAGAACTTCATGATACCACAGCAAACGGCTGACAATTTCTTTCCAAAAATCGACAGCGTTCTGATTGACGTTCGGACGGACGTTCAGGCTGTACCACTCCAGACCGCAATATTCAGCACCATTCCTGTACGTTTTGACTTCACAGCCCGAAACGACCTCCGCAATCAGACCTACAACCACCGAAAGGGCGAAAGTCTGAACTGCTATCTGATTTTCGGTATCGTGACGGTATTCAGAAACGTCAATAACTCCTGATTTTCGGGAAAAAATATTTCTGAACCAATCTATGATTTTCAAACTTTTTCACTTCCTTTCAGTTCAGTAAACGTACACTTTCATATCCGGGATAAAATCGGTTTTGTTTTCGTAAACGTCCAGCACATCAGAAGCACATTCAGCGGATACAAATGCCTTAAACGTGTCTATTTTGCGGTAATGCTTTTCGATTTTTTCGTAAGTCATGTTGCCGTGCCTGCCGATTTCGATTTTGGCATTCCGACAGCACCACTTCATCATAGGACTGTCCCCCCATGCAATCTGATGATTTGTAAACTTGCTGGTAATTGTTGGAATTGTCAGCATTTCGTTTGAAGGTCGGACAAGCATTACATTCCCGTACTGTTTATCGGCAGAAAAGTTCATGTCCAGCAGGGCTTTTTTCAACCATTGATACCGATAGAAGTCAATGCCTGCCCTCATGATTTTTGCGTTGCGCTTTCGGGCTTCGTTTTCGAGCCACGCACACGGCAATTCTGTTGACAGCTCAGCGGAATTTACGAAAGTACAAATGCCCATGGCTTCCCATTCACGCAAAGGCGGATTTATGCCCTTTAAGTCGGGGGCGGAACTGCAAATCCATGTATGCGACAGCCAGTAGTCAATACCATCCGCACGCCACAGCAGACCTGCTCCGAGAAAGTCATTTGTCTGAGCGTAGTCAATGCCGATAACGCACGGTTTGCCGAAAATTGCGGTTTCGTCAATTGGACGGTTGCAAGCCTGAATGTTCGCCCATGATGTGATATCACCCTCATTTTGAGATGGCGGACGGTTCATCCTTTTTTTCATAAATGAACTGTTTGCAATCGGATTTGATTTGTATTCAGCATACTCGAGTTCCATTTCACGCTGTAAATGCGGTAAGAACGGATATGACGGATTTGGCTTGGTCCAGTTTTTCTTGTCGTGAACTTCTTCATCGCAGTCCAGACGGCAGAGGAACGGAATTGTGCCATTGTCAGCAACTTCTCCCGAGAGAATTTGTTCGCACTTCTCGAGCTGATTATCCAGAACACCATCACGCACATCACCATCAGTCGTGACGATAGTACGTCTTGCGTGTGGTTTTTTGCCGAGACCTGTAACAGCGACTTCTACCAGCTTGTAATTTTCATAAGCGTGGTATTCGTCAAAATCGACTTTTCCGGGTCTTCCGCCGTCCTTGGTCTTGAAGTTTGACGTTCTGAAACGGAAGGTCGAATTTGTATCAAGATTAACGATTATTTCCTTGTTCCAACGGAAATGTTTTTTCATTTTCGGCTTGTTTTTTTCGAGAACAGTGTAAACGTCCTGCCACGACATTTTGGCTTGGTCTTCTGCGGTTGCGAAAATGTCAATGTCGTATTCAGGAACGCCGTTCACATCAGTGAGCAGGCAGAAATCCTCGAACGCTAAATAGCCGTTTTTACCTGCACCACGTCCGACGTACATGAACAGTATTGGAAATCTCAACGTGCCGTTTTCACGGTAAACGCAGTTGTGAAGTGCGAAACAGAACTTTTCCCAGTCGAAAAGCTGAAAAGGAAAGTATTTCTGGTACGACAGGTATTTGTCAAGCTGATTCTGATTGACGGTCAGACGTTCGGTTCGGAAAATTTTTTCAATGAGGTCGCAGAGTTGGAACTGTTCCCGACAGCAAGCGTATTTCCCTGACCTGACGAGTTTAATATAGTTGTCGATTTCTCTACAGTTCGTCATTTTCGTCAGTTAGAACGGTATCGAGGGAAAGATTAAGCTGCTTGAGAATCGCCAACATGGATTTATTCGTGTCACGGAGTTCCTTAATGGAAGGGTTGCACTTGCAGACTTCGCACCCAGCAGAATTTTTTTCCCTGATGATTTCGCCACGTTCGGAAATGTCTGTTTTAAGCCGTTCAGAGATAGAAAAAAGTGCGATATAGTCGTCAATCAGAGCGGTAAAAACGTCAATATCAGCGTTGCGGAACTTCAACTGTGAAATCAGACTTTTCCTCAATTTATCGGACTTTTTCAATAATATCTCTCCTTTCATTCTGGGGAAACCTCATGCGTGAGGGTCAGTTGCTCATGGTTATATCCTTTAGCGGTCGCAGTTTCCCTTGAAAATCGTTTTTTTTCGGACGGGGGGGTCACCATTTTTCGCTGTTCGTGTAGCTTTCGGTGTTCCTGTACTTGCCACGTTGGTGCAGACGTTCGTGGCAGTCGAAGCACAACGGCATCAACTGAATGTTACCGAGTTCGTCCGTTCGGCTGTACGCAAGGTTCGGGAACTCTTTCAGCGGTCGGACGTGATGAACCAGAACAGCTTTTGAGTACTTGCCATTCTGACGGCAGATGTAACATTCGCCATGGTGTTCCTTAATGACGGAAAGGGCTAAATTTCGCCACTTGCGAGACTTATAAAAATTTTCTGGGATATTCGTGTTTTTATTCATAATTAATTATAGCACGGTTTAATTTCCCTGTGGGAGCGGATTTGTGGTGCATTTTTTTGTTGCGGTGACGGTGTTAAGATTTCCGCTATGTTAAGCGGTTTAAGGCGGTTTTCAAAGCCGTGAGTGGTGCAAAGTGGTGCATTTTTATTTTCGGTTTTGCACCACTGTTTTCCCCGATTTTAAGCCATTTTTTCAAGAATGGTGCAAAGTGGTGCATACATTTATTAAGAAAAAACAAAATAAGAAAAAGACAACGGATAATAATTAACTGATTTAAATTGTCCGATAGAGCAGTTTAATGTTTGTAAAAGAACTCAAAAACCATGCACCACTTTACACCACCGTCAAAGAAAACCCGAAACATAGGCAAAAAGAGTGGTGCAAAACCTAAAAAAATTTTGCACCACAAATACACCATTTTACACCACTTTGGATTATCTGATTGAATCAATGTAATGGCAAAGTTCCTTTTTAGCCTGCTCCGTTAAAGTGAGAGGATAGTAACGAACACCACGGGAAATGATTACAATATTCTTTTTGTCCCTCGGAGAAAGCCCGAAATACTGGCAAACGCTTTCCGCAAACTCCGACTTCTTCGGCACGAACTTCTCGCCGTTCTGCCTGCACCAGTTCACAAAAGCCTCATAAAGAACCTTGGTCGTGACCCTGTCGGTATGGCTTCCACGGCTGATACAGCACTCATTGATGAACTGCAAAGTAACATCATTTTCACGCTGATACTCCGCCAGCAAAGCCCTTGAATTAGCGGATTCCGTGAAATTGTAGTCTCTTGCGACTGCGTTCTGCAGATGAATCACAGCAGTAAGAACAACTGTTTCACGTTCTGCATAAAGCTTTTCAAGAAGATGTTTGTCCTGCTCCGCCCTCGGTATCGAATTTCCGCAAGCTATCGGGAGAATACGGTCATAGACGTGCGAACCCTTATCACCTGAAAACAATGGCAGACGGTTCGCACAGACCATGTAAAGACCGTTGTAGATAAAATCGAACGCTTGTTTTCCTTTTTCCTCGTTCCTCAGAGGACCTCCGCCCGTAAGCGACTTAAACACCGAAATATTGGAAAAACTGCAATAATTGCAGTCGTCATCAGCGGTCAGACGTTTGCGGTAGAGGTTGGAAGCGGAAAAACGTTGGTCAAGGTCTTCAAACGGCATAGCACAGAAGTTTTCCGTCCCGATAAGCAGTCTCATGAACTCAAGGAACTTGGATTTTCCGCTGTTTCCCTGTCCAATAAGCATAAAAGACTTCTTGAAACGTTCGATTTTTATGTTGGAAATGACGAACCCGATAGCCTCATAAAGCGACTTGACAGTATCGCCGTCACCGCCCGCAAGATGAGAAATGTACTTCTGGAAAGTCGGAGCAGGCTGTTCGACTGGATTCCAGTTGCAGGGAATCTGAATCGTACTCCAAATTTTTGGCGAATGTTCGGCAAGTGTGAGGGTATCGAGGTACAGAATGCCGTTCTGAAAATTGATAATATTTTCGTCCGAATCGAGACGGGTTTCATCTGCCACGAAGTGCGAACCGCCCCTAAATCCCAGTAATTTGGCGGTTTCCTCGACTGCACGGACTTTAGCCAGTTCGACCCCGTAAGGCTCGATAAACCCGAAAATCTTGGATTTGACCGTTGCCACGCTCACCCTGACGTACACACCGTGTTCGTACCAAAAGAACATTTGGTCTTCTTTGTCACGTCTCTGAACTAACAGAAAGTGTTCATTTTGTGTTATGTACTCGGCAAGAAGTTCAGGGCTGACTTTCAGTCCGTTTCGACCCTCAACAATCCACACGGGATAGGCATTTTCTTCCTTTGCAGACGGCTGTATTTCGGGGTTTGGAACGTATTCCGCAGAATCTTTCACAGCGGTTGCAAGAAGTTCCTTAGCCTTTTCGATTCCTATAGCTTCCGCAATGTCTGAAATGTCACCTTTTGCGGAAACTTCGGGATAAATCGACTTTGCGGAAACGATTCTGCACGGTATGCCGTCCTTTGTGAGACCTTCCGCCGTAATGCGACCTGCTTTTTCACCTGCCGTATCATTATCTGTTAAAATCACGCATATTTTACCGATAAGATACTTATTAAAATCGGACTTCCAAGCCTGACCTGCACCATTCGGGGAACTCGTTGCCGTAAAGCCCATTTTTTCGAGGGTTTCAACGTCTTTTTCGCCCTCTGCAATATACACTGTATCCGCCTTTTTAAGCCGTTCGCAGTGGTATAGCGGAACTTGCAGACCGCCCAGCCCCTTGACCGTTTTACCTTCCTCAAACCTGTACCAGACCGCAAATTTATTGCCGTCCGCCTTTTTATAGATGTCTTTTCGGGCGATTTCCGAGCCGTTCTCACTGGTATAGACGTGTTCACGCACTTTTGAAGATTTCGGTGTATTTTCGGCAATTCCGAACTCTTTCGCAAGCATTTGGCAAGCCTGTTTCGGCTCAGTATTTTCAAAATGAGCCACGAGGTCAATCACGCTTCCGCTTTTTCCGCACGCAAAACAATGGAAGGTGTTGCTGTCCTCGTAAATCTGGCAGGAAGGGGTTTTTTCCGCATGAAACGGACACAGAATTTTTCCTTCCCTGCCGACTTTGCAACCGTATTTTTCGGCTATATTTCGTACTTTAGCGACTTTTTTTACTTCTTCAAACAAATTCATTTTTTGACCTCCTCTAAATTCAGCATTTTAGCAATATTTTTAATAAACTCCGCACGATATTTTGAATAAGTTTTTGGGTGTGCGTCGTCTGGAAATGGCTTATAATAGGCGATATTTCGGAAAACTCCTTTTCGGTACTCCGCAGGAATTTCGGTCAGTGCGATTTCAATGCAGTGCGAGAACGGGTGTTCTGGATTTCGTTTTCTGCCGTAGTCACGCACGAGGTACAGCACCGCCATGTACGCAGTGTGCGGAATCCCGCAATTTTTCGGCTGATAGTCACGCATGAAAAACTCCTTTCTAAAAAAAGCCCCTCATCAGAGGACGAGGGGCGGTATTTTGTTTCAGAACGGGCAGTCGTCACCGATTATTTCAACAATTTCATGTGCGGACTGTTTAGAAGTCGCATTTGGCTGTGTTTCGGCAAAACTTGAAAGCGGTGTGACTATGGCATTTTCGCAGGTGAGATTTTTTCTTTGCGTTCCCTGACCGTCTGTGTACACGTTGATTTTGCCGATAACAAGCACTCTATCGCCTTTTTTGAGGTTCTGAACAGTTTGTCCGATTTTTCCGAAAGCGGAACAGTTCGCCCAGATTGTTTCTTCCTGTCCGTTGACCTCACGTTTTCCGACCGCAACCGAGAAAGTGACGTATGCACCGCCTTTCTGAGTTGCACGGACTTCCGCATTTTTCGGGACAAATCCCTCAATCATTACGAAATCGCCGATTTTTGTCTGCATAAAAAACATCTCCTTAAAATAAATCATTATTTTTAACATTTTCCGTCTTTGCCTGTGCTGTTTTTTTGTGGAACTCGTCCGTATCAGCGTCCCTGGTGTCGTCAATGCAGAAGAGACCGTTAAGGGCGTATTTTCGGGCATAACTGCTTGCAGTACCAGTGATTTGACTTTCGTCCATGCCCTTTTTCACGGCTGTTTCCCTTGCGTATGCGATATTGGAAACAAGCTGTTCAGAATCGCAGTCGAGGAGCGTGGCAGTCGCACGGACGTAATATCTTTCCCCGATTAAAACAACCTCGTCCGAGACCGTCAAAACCGTGTTTGTCTCGGAACACAGCGGTTTGACTGCCGTGAAAATGTCCTCACAACTGCGGTAACTGTAACCGCCGTATGAATTTTTCTGACCTTTCGGGGCTTTGAGTTTTGCCTGAATTACAGCCAGTTTCTTTAAAACCTCCTTCAATTTTGCACCTCCTTTCATAATTGTTACATTCTCCAACCAAAAACGGTTGAATTGAAAAACTCTTGACATATACAAAAATATATGTTATAATATAGTTGCTGAAGGATTATTTTTTTGAGAAGAGACTGCCTATACCGAAAGGCTGTCTCTTCTCTGTTTTTCGGGATTTCTGCAACTCTGCGATACGGCTTTCCTGCTCTGAAATACGGCTGTCGAGTTCAGCGACAAGTTCCCGAAGTCTGCTGTTTTCTGCGGAAAGTCTGTCGTTCTGCTGATTGAGAAGTTTCTTGTTTCGCCTTGCACGTCTCATGTGTTCAGCCTTTTGCTGTGCCGTGACCGCCTGTCTGCATCTCTGACAGTATTTCGTGCGGATAAATTTGTAGTAATCCATGTCGAACTCACTGCCGATATAGTCACGGCATTTCACGCAAATCAGATGCTTGTAACCGTGTTCATCGAGAGCGATTGCAGGATTGTTGAGTTTGGTTTCAGGATAATAAGTCAGACGTTCATTCATGCTGTTCACCGCCTTTCGTGCCGTTCACTCCACTGTTTTTTCCATTACGCAAACGGTCTATTCTATCGAGACTTTCAAGCAGGGAAGAACGCAGTCTGTCACGTTCCTGACTGAAAATTCCGATTAAATTTTGTCTGTCGGCACGGCTGAAATCTAAATTATTTTCACTGCCGTGAAGGTCGTCCCACTGGATTTGAAACTTAGTTTTGTCGTCCGAAACTTGTAAATCAAGCAGAAGTTTGTCTATTTTTTTGAGTTGAATCCGAACGCTATTCATATCGGAAATTATATCGTACAATTCCAGAAAATTTATATCTTCCGGATTCTTTCGGACTTCCCTTTTAAAGTCCGAACCGAAAATAAATCCAATCACGAAGAATATTATGTACCCTGTCATTGTTCTTCCCTGTTTTCTGCGGAAATCTTCAAATCAACCACGCTGTAGTATTCATTCAGAAAATTTTCAAGAATTTCCGCATCACCTGCATAGAACTGTTTACGTTCGGCTATAAATTGGCAGGCACGGAAGATTTTATCTTCTGCCCCTCTGATTGCCAATTCTAAAAGTTTTTCGTACGTCATCATGGTTTCACGTCCTTTTCAGTTTTCAAGTTTTGTCCTTTCGGACTGGTGACGGTACTTTTATATAGCGAACCGTCAAATCGCTTAATTCAGGCTATTTTTCAATGAACGTCTGCCAGCTCCACTGGTTTACTCCTGTGTCATATCCTGCTTTTCTGAGAAGTTCAGCTATTTCCTCAGCATCTTTTCTTGTCTCGCAGTAAATCCACTTTATTTCCGAACTGCCATAACTGCCGTAATGTACCTTATAAAGATACATTTCTTCGTACTCGTCACCCATGAAATCAATCGGGTTAAGACCTGTTTTTTCGTAATCATGAAGTTTCAGTAAAGCCCCGTACATTTCTCTTGTGCAGTTGTCAAGGTCAATACCTTTTATGCTCCATGTTCCGTCAGGATTTGTTTTTGTAAGCATTTTAAATTTCTCCTTCTTTTTTATTATTCAGTGTCCAAATCGAGTTCGTAGACGACTTCATCAACAATCGCTTCCGCATCGTATTGGTCAAGGTTTTCGTTTTCGTACATCAAAGTGACGACTGTTTCCGCATATCCGAATTGTTCAAGCAATTCTGTGACATATTCCTTAGTTTTGCGGTCAGGCATTTTAAATTCCTCCTCTTGACATATCATAAATTTTGTGCTATAATATGTCATATTATTGTAAATTCCTTTCAATTTAACTTCTTTTCTTTCCCCTGATACAGTGCTGTATCAGGGATTTTTGTTGATTCCGTTGCAGTCAAGACCTTGCCTGACCGTCACGTCATGGTAAAACCGCACCATAGCGTCACATACAATTTTTTTGCCGTACTCATGTTCAGGGCTTCCCGGAACAGGCTGGTGCAGTATCATGTTTGCTTTGCCTGCTGTATAAGTTGAAATGATTTCTTTTTCGGTTCTGAACTGTCTGAAATTCTTCCAGTTTTCAGGGATTTTTTTAATAGTCCATTCACTTTCGGGGATTTCCTCAATGAAGTCTCCGTCATTGATTATTTCCTGCAAGGTCTTGCATTTTTCCATAAAATCACCTCTCTGAATTTTATTCATTTCCATTTGAAAATATTTCCCTGAACCTTTCAACTGCCTTTATTTCTCCTTTACCGTTATCGGCAGATACCTGTAACCGTTCCGCACGAGCAAAAGCGAATTGCGTTCGGAAAAATCCACGCTGAAATACTTGCACACCGCTTTCAGAAAATTCTTCTTGTGGACTGTCGGGAAGTGTCTTTCAAGGCAGTATTTGCGGAAAACGTGCCACATCACAGTTATTGTTACACCGTCTGCATAGGGGTACTTGTCGGGACGTGGAACGCATTCGCTTTCCATGAAATCCAGTGCCAAACGTATTTCCTGCTCATCTCTGTCGGGAACGCTTTTGCTTTCAATCCTGCTCAGACGTTCCTCAAGCTGTCCGATACGTTCCGCCAGAGCCGAAAGGTCAGCAGTCTGAATTCTGTTTCTGAAATAAGCGTTTACAAGCTGTCTCTGTACAGCCCATGCCAAATCGTCCGTGAATGACTTCACTATCATTAAGTAACCTGTTTC
>Ga0326511_10002554_pt1 | contig 14737 bp, 27 predicted proteins | sample 0_2496_0518_D_FD_203701 | JGI IMG/M metagenome (GOLD analysis project Ga0326511, IMG submission 203701) | Bovine rumen microbial communities from UC Davis, California, United States - 0_2496_0518 | ecosystem: Host-associated > Mammals > Digestive system > Stomach > Rumen | place: USA... | reverse complement strand
GTCTACAGAATTATCAGCGACCCCCCCCCATTACTTTCAAACAATCTTCATTATATAATTTAATATCTGACATTTAATTTACTCCTTCAATTTTGCACTTTACAATTTCATCTGTTTTATTATCAACATAAACAAATTCATCTCTAGGAATAATACTTGTAGTTAGGCATTTAATTTTCATTCCGTATAAAATTCCACTGTTGAACAAGTTATCTTTTATAGCATATTCATTTTCATCTTTCATCCATTCTCGGATTACTTTCAAATATGAATTAACTCCCATACCACAAAACAAAATATCAGCATGAATATATTTTCTGATAATTTCAGCATTTATTACACATGCTCTTTCTACAAAATTATTTTTATCACCATATTCTATTTTTGGGATAGATTCATCATATTCCGCAAAATCATATAAGCATTTAATCTGATAATTTCTTAATTCAACTAACTTCATGTTTTTAGCATATGCTATTTCTTTAGCAATCGTCAGTAAATCAATTGCTTTGTCTAAAGATTTAGAATATTTACTTACTTTTTCAGCAATAAGGTCTTTTACATCTGAATATTTCATATTAGTTCTCCTTATATCCTAATTCAAAGATTTCTTTATTTTTTAACTTTCTAACAAATTCTTTCATATCACCAACTTTTTCAGAATCAATTCCGCAAGCCAATTCGTGACCACTTGTAAAATTTAAATCTAATAAATTTATTTCTCGGCTACGCAAACTTACTTTTGGGTCATCTTGATTATAATCATTAATTATCAACAAATAATCAACTTTCTTATACTTTTCTAAAACTCTAGAAGCAATTGCAGAAATTTTACTTTTACAAGAAAAGACACAGAAATATTTTCCTCGTTCATCTTTTCTAGTTGATATTTCTTTTGATGCGTTCTTTATTAAACTTTCAAATATTTCATTTTCCTTATTTATATCACCTTGTATTTTTTCCATTTCCCATGCTACAAACTTGAACCCATTCATATTCTGCATTTTCCATAACATAGAATTAATAAAAGTTTCATATGCGGAAATTCTATCTGTAGGATTAGACTTCAATATATACCACTTTGCAGATGAATAAAGTAGTCTGTTTAATTTATCGGCTTCAGAAAACAAAGATGATTCTTTCTTAAACAAATCATAAGTATCCGTCAGTTCAACAATATAATCAGAAACTTTATTTCCTTTATATCCTTGAGAAAGTAACCATTCATAATATAATTTTGTTCCACATTTATTAACATCAAAAATATATTCTGCATTAAGATAATCTTTACAAAATTCTTCCATAGATTCTTTTACACTTTCATGATGGTCTATAATAAGACATTTCATATTCTTTTCTTTAATGATTTCTCTTGCTCTATCATTAGGTGTAAAATCTGTATAAATTACCGTATTATACAATCCGCTAGATAAATCGGAATTTTCAGCATCTTCTCCATAATTGCTCATTACTTCTTTTGCGTAATTTATTTGGAAAAATTTATTAAGAACAATTGGAATCGTACCATCAGTATCAAGATGACTTATTTGATATGTCTTATCCAAATCAATTTCATTCAACTTTATCATAAAAAAATCCTTGTCTATTTATTTTAGACAAGGATATTATTTTATGAATTATTTTTCAAGACTTAATTTATTTTTCTTCCTTTTCCAACTCTTTGATTCTTTTATCACAAATACTAATAATTTGTTCATAATCAGAAACACGGTCTTTTACATTCGAATAAAGAATTCTACTCAAAATAATTTTATCATCATCGGTCAAATTATAATCGGCAATCATTTCTTCAAAAGTAATGTCTTTTGGTTCAGCATTTTCAATTGGAAATACGTTTTCATTGTTCTGAAACTGTCGAATACGTTCAAGACTGATATGCTTCATTTTTTTGTAATCAAGAATTCTTGGGTCTGTAGATTTTTTACGAAGAACCCTTTTGATTATGTCACCATCCCAAGGATTTAATCTAAACAAAATCCAAAAATCCCAAGGCTGATATTTATGATTTTGACTATAATTTGAAGCACCAATGTTATAACTTCTTACATCATTTATTTCATTCATATTTTTTTCATTCCTCCATTATAAACAATATATCTATAAAATAAATCAAAATCAATATTTTTTATAATTTAGAAAAATATTCTTCAAGTTTTTCTTCAATATTCTCATCATATCTGATTCTCAAAAGATTTATTTTATTATTTTTACAATAATCATTTTTAATTTGGTCACGAAGTTGATTTGATTTTAGATTTTCTTCCATTTGTTCTTCTTTCATTCTTCCAGTCCAATTCACTTTTTCAAAATGTTGTTTTCCATCATATTCAATACAAAGATTATATTTTGGAAGATAGAAATCAAACGATAATGAATTTATATATTTACATTTATCAAATCGTTTTTGTTCTTCAAATTCAATTTTATTTTTAATTAAAAAATTTCTAACTGCAATTTCTCCATTAGATTTGTGACAATTTTGACATCCACAATCAATTAAATGGTCATTCGGTTTTTGTTTAAATTCTCCATGTTTAGGGCATATTATAATTACATCTGTATGATTATTTACATAAACAACTTTAGAATAATTATATGTTCCGATTCCATGTTTTTTATTTGCTTTTTCTATAAATTCTTCTAATGACATTTTTCGGTCGTTTGCTAATTTTTCCCACGAACATTTAGAACAACCTTTACCACTTAAATGATTATTTGGTGTTTGTGGAAAATCACCATGTTTTGGACAAGTTATAATTACATCTGTACTATTATTTATATAATTTACTTTAGAATAATCATATTTATCTCCATGAATTTTTCTTGATTGTTCTATAAATTCTTCCAACGTTAATCTTCGTTTATCTGCTCGATTTTTAATTCCACAAAGTTTGCAACCATTACCTAATAAATGATGAGATGGAGTCTGTGGAAATTCATAAGGTATTTCATGATTATGACAAATTATAATTACTTCAGTTTGATTATTTACATAATTGACTTTTGAGTAATCATATCGTCCGATTCCATGCACTTCATTCGCTTCTTCTATAAATTCTTCTACTGTCTTTCTTCTTTTATCCGCCCTTGTTTTCATTGCACATAAATCACACCCATGTCCTTGTAAATGAAGAAATGGTGCTTGAGGAAATTCATAAGGAACATCATGATTATGACAAATTATTTTCACATCAGTATAACAATCGACATATTTAACTTTAGAATAATCATACCTACCCACTCCATGTTTTTTATTCGCTTTTTCTATAAATTTTTCAGTTGTTAATTTTCGTTTATTTGTTCGTCTTTCAATGGCACAAACTTTACAACCTTTACCTTGTAAGTGATTTGAAGGTGTTTGTGGAAATGGTTTATGACCTTCAACTCGACAAATAATTTCTACATTTACACCATCCTTTATATAAACCACGTTCGAGTAATTATATTTATCACCATGTTTTCTTAACGCTTTTCTTATGAAATTTTTAGTTTTCTCATCTTTATAATCATATCTTTCGTTAATAATCCGTTCAATTTCTTCTTCAGATAATTTTGGATATTCAACCGTTTGATTTTCCGATTTTGGAGTGTCAACGGAAACACATTCTTTACAGTTGCAATTTTCTTGATTAATTTTTGTCTTATCATAAGACATAATACGAGTTAATGAATTCATAATAATTTCTCCTATAAATTTTAATTTTTAAGTCCATGCCAAGACTTTTTACATAATAAATAGTTAAATTATTTTAAAAGAGTTAGAGGTTCAACGGAGAAGTTGAACCTCAATAGGTGGCATCCTACTGTCCTCTAAATATAATAGTTTGATATTATATTTGATTTTTCAAATCAATCACACAATCTACATATTTAGGTTCATCTATTTCAATTCCCATACCTTTAGCAAGAAGTTTATTTTCTTCCCAATTTTCAGCAGTCACATCAATTCTGATGATTCTATTTTCTTCATCTTCTTTTGTAGTTATATCTTTATATTTCATATTTACACCTCAACATAATAAGGGTCATTCTCAAATTTCCCATCTTTAATTTCTGCAAATTCAAATAATAAATTCCAATAATAATGTGGAAATTTCAAATCTCGTTTAGCATTAAACTTCATTAAGAAATTATATCCATATTGTTTTCCATATTTAGGTTTTCCACTATCTGTTTTCATACTTAAAGTTAAAATAGAAATATTACTAGAATTAATCTTTAATCGAAGAGTTTCATAATATCCATTATCTTCATAACAAAAATCTTCTAAACTATTAAGAAATTTTTTTGATTTCTGTTTATTAAAATATCCTTTCTGTACTTCAAAATGAAATGTTTTATTAGATTCTATTAAATCCTTAAATGTCGAGTTATAAAATTCTAATTCTTTATCGATGTTTACCATATAATTCCTCCTCAAAAGTATCTTCCCTTCTTATATACGGATAAACATTATTCAATCCCAAAAAAATTTGATTTCTTTATTTGTAGTTTTATCTTCATATTTCATCAAACAAATCACCTTCTTCAATATCGTAATTGTACCATAAGCATTCAATTCTGTCACTATTAGAATTCGGAGAATTGTATTTATACAAATTCCAACCATTATCCACCAACTTGTCATAAATTGGATGTTCATAGCCACTAATTAGAAATTTTCCTTTTCCATTCAAAAGCATACTCACAAAATTTTCATGCTCTTCATCTGACATTTCACATTCATATTCCGTTCCGCTACTTCTAGTATCATGAACATATGGTGGGTCGAAATAAAAGAAAACATTTTCATCATCATACTTTTCAATCAAATCAAAGATATTTCTGTTTTCAATAATTACCGAACTTAATCGATTATGTATTTCAAGCAATCCATCTATAGCAGAAAGATAATCGGAAACTGATTTACTCATATTTCTTCTAACAAGCAATGTTGTTGAAAATCCATCAACACCATTAAAACTTGAACGATTTACATAAAAATATTTATAGGCTCTATCTAATAAAGATAAATTGTTTCCGTTTAATTCTTCAATAAATTCTTTTCTTATATCGGAAGAATAATATGTTAAATCTAATTTATCTTTCATCTGTTCAAAAAGTTCCTTGTCAGAAAGAACCTTGAACAAAGAATAAACATTTCTTCCTAAATCATTGTAAATTTCCAATCTGTCTTTTTCTTTTGCAAATAGAACGGAAGCACCACCACCAAATCCTTCTATATAAACAGAATAATCTTTTGGAAAATGAGAAATTATTTCATCTGTCATATAAGATTTACCACCGTAATATTTTATTGGACTTTTCACTTTTTCTTCCTATCCCACATTTAAAATTAAACATATTTTGGTTATGTAATTGTACAGTAAAATACTCCCTACCAATTTTAAACAATTGTCTTTTCACTTTTGGAAAAATTTCATCACAAATTTCTTTATCCAAAGGATACATATATTTGTCGAAATTTTCTAGAGTAAATTCAATTAATTTATTAATTACATCATCACCATCTTCAAATTCATAAACCCATTGACTATCTAAATATCTAGGATTTGTGCAAAACTCATGTTCACATTCATTTATAAATTTATAATTAAGATGGTCTAATTTCGAACAAATAAATTCTTCAAATTTATTCATTTCTTCATAACAATATCGTCTTATTCCTAAAATATACAACCATTCTGAGCCATAAGGTGTATGTTCATATCTTTCAGATTCCCAATCATCCTTTATGTTATACTGATTATTTTGATTATTTTGTAGAATTAAAAACGGAAAAATCATCTACTCACCTCGATATTCGGCATTATGTTTCTAACAGTATCTTCATTATCATCTTCCAAATAAGGCAAATGTTTTTCTACAGTATGTAAAATTGCATACATTAAATTTTCACAAATATATTTATAATGCAAACTTTCCATAAATTGATATATTTCATCTACACTTTCTTTAGGAAATTTTGGTTTTTCGATTAATCTTCCATCTATGTACCAATTCACATAAATACAATCATCTAAAGAATAAACTCTGACTGCTTTATTTTTATGTTTAGCGAAATAAGTATTTGTTTCCTGTTTTGTAGAATCCGTGCGTTCTTGAATCCAATGTTTGTAATACATTAATTATCTCCAATAATTGAAATACAAAGGCAAAAGAATCATCGCACCAAAAATCAAATTAGATATTGCTTTTGAAATCAAAACACAAATTATAGCAGTCTTTCCTTCTGCCTTAAAATCAATGTTCAAAACAATACAAATAAATCCTATGACAACGCAAGCGATTTCCAATCCTTTCATCAAATAACTCCTACAAAATTATTCGTTTTTAATCTGAATGTTTTTCCACATTTATTACATTTGCATTTCTCGATTTCATCGTACCAATCTTGTTCGATAACTTCAATTGATTCTTCGCAATAAGGGCATTTAATAAATACATGATATCCAATCATCATCTTCAATTTCTACAGTTTTAAGTTTCATAAATTACCTCTGATTAAGTAATTCTTCATAATTAATGTTTCTTTCCTTGCACCAATCTTCAAGATTATTTTCCACCCACTGAATCAATTCACAAGCGTACACATAATTTGGGGAAATTGATTTTGCATCTTCAATAATACTATTAACCGTTTCACATAAATTTGAACAATTAAACTCTTCTTCCAAAAACTCATAGATTTCATCATACGCTCGGTATTCATTAGGTTCTATTCCAAATCGAAATTTATCATCAATTACATCTTTTATCTCATCATCAAGTTCTTCATAATTTTCAACTCCATACAAGTCGCACACATACTCTTTCACTGATTCTTCGACTTTTTCTTCATCTACTTCACTCGGATAAATCGGATAAGAACTTGCTTCGCACTTTCCACTCCAATAACCTTCGTTAATATGGTCGCCTTTGAAGAATGTAAAAATATGACAAATGTCTCTGCCAAAAACATAAGTTCCCACATCGCCACTATAAAACAATTTGTTGTCCGCAAAAATCAAACGAACAAAATATATTTTGTCATCACGATTTTCACTTCTATACAATCTAACAATAAGAACATTTCCTTGTTTTTCAACATCAATTATCTTGTATCTTTCAGCAAATTCTTTAGTCATTTTATTTCTCCATAAATCACTGAATAACATTGTCTATGGTTCTACTACCATTTTTACCATTGTTTCGGACATAAGTAGAATCTGTCATTCTTCCATTTCCTGTGGCAAAATACCTTGCTCTGCCTTTGTCATAAAATCGGTAGATTTTTACACCATCACACTCAAAAAGGTACTCGATATGGAAGTCTGCCTTTGCATTTTCAGATGGAACATAAGTTCCTTCTTTTTCACAACTGACAACAATTAATGTCAAAAATACAAGTAATAATTTTTTCATTTTATCTTTAGTCATTCTTACACCTCCTTCAAGAACTGTTCTGCTTCTGCAATATGACAATAGTCTTTATCTCCTTCTTGTACCCAATCCATCAAGCAAGATATTAAAGTTCGAATATGTTCTTTTGCTTTGGTGAGTTGTTTCTTCATTTCAACATTTTCAGTCTTACAAGTGGATGTACAAGTATTGCAGTCGGCAAGAATTGAGCACTGTTCTTTCAGTTCTTCGTTTTCTTTTTGTAACTGTTCTACAATATTATACTCTTTGTTCAAAGCAGTTTCTTGTGCCAATTTTATCCCTTCAAGATTCTCAATTTCTGCTTTAAGTTCTTCTTTAGTCATTTTCAGCAAACTCCTTTTCTAACTTCCAATCCGAAATATCATTTTTCAATTTTTTATACTCATTTTTAATAATATTTAATTCATTATTTTCTTTCTGTAATTCATATATGCGCTTATTTAATTTATTTACATACTCTTGATTATAAACAACACAATAATTATTGTCCATACAATCAATGAAATTTTTCAAACTTTCTTTATCTACTTCTTCATCTGTATCCATGTCTTCCAAATGAGCATAATTATTGTAATCTTTACAACTTATGAAAATTCTACAATTATCATCTAAATAATGATTAAAATAATAAATTTCACGATTATTACATACAAATCCATTTTTGTTTATCGAATGTATTTGTCTAGGAGAATCATTTTCCCAATATCCGAACTTTTCATTTTTACAAAAAATAAAAAGATATTTTCCACAAGTAGATAAGATGTTTTCTTTTGTCAGTTTCATTCTTCAATATTTCTCCCAATTCTTTCTCTAACTTCTTCAACGGTCATTCCGTCATTTGCTTTATTAAACACTTCTCGGCAAACAACAATGAAACATCTGTCACAAAAATCTTGTTCTATATACGGCTCTAGTTCCATTTCTTTACCACAACAAATACAGTTCTTTTTAATTCTTTCGATTGGTCTAACAACAACATCATTTGTCATCTTTTTTAACCCTAAATTTATTAATCTTTGATTTGCAGTAGTCAAAGATACATTAAAATATTCAGCAATCGCTTCCAAATTTCCATTCTTTTCTTCAAATATTTTTCTCACATCTTTTTCAGGCATAAGAAAAGCAAATGCAAAACTGTTTGCTTCTTTTTCTTGTTCTTTTGTCCAATTCATATTTTATCCTTATATGTCCACCGTCAAAACATATTTATCACCATAATTTTTAGAATCATAATGAGCGATAAAATATTTCACTTTCTTTTTCAAATACTTTTCAATATCATCCCAAAATGAATTAAAAACAATAACATCTTTTTTGAATACTTCCAAAATAATATCATCTATATTTAATGATAAATGTTCTATAAGTTGTCGAATATTTAATTTCATTTTCCAACCTCAATAAACTTTTCAGCATTTTTCAAAAACTCATTAACATCGCTTAATTCTGTATTTCTATGAGAATTCAAAAATCTGATAGATTCTGTCAATTTTTTAATTATATCCATAGAGATATGATAACATTCATCATATCCAAAATTATATGCTTTCTGCAAATTATCTTCAGCATAACGAGTAAGATTTGCCCAATCAGAAGCATTTTCATTTTCTGAATAAGGTTCTGTTGGGCGGTCTTTAATATATTCTTTTTCAAAATCCATATAAGTCATATTTACTCCTTATTAATCCTTTATTTCACCGTTTCGACATTTCTGCAAAAATTGATATACCCTATTACACCCATAATCATTCATATATTCTGATAAAATATCATAACTTAAAGCATTATCATTCCGTTCATTAATACAATATTTCCAATATTTATTGATAAGTTCATTACATGTGTTACAAGTATAATATTTAAAAAATTCACCGTCTTGTTTTCCTTTATGAAAATGTGCGGAAAAGCCTTTTGGGATTTTTCTTCCACATAATTCACACTGATGAATTTTTCTAATCGAATTTATTCGTTTTTCTTCATAAAGTTCAAGCATAATAATATCTCCTTATTTCAGTAAATAACCAAATTTATCTTCGATGACTTTCCATTCATCTTTAGAGATGCCATTATTATCTGCCTTTTCCTGTAGGTTGAATAGGCACTGTTTCAAATATCTTTCATTATGCCAATCCGCAAAAAGAATTCTTTCCAAAGAACCACCAATCAATGATTCATTTGGGTCAGCGAACTTTTCAAAGTTAGAAAGAAAATTATTCATTGCTTTTTGTGAAACTTTATAATTTCTTCGTTCCATTTCAGAAACAACCAATCTAGTATATTCCATAAAATGAACAAATTCATAATCCATTATTTTATTTACAAGAATATGATTTGGTGTTCCGTTGTCAGCAATATTTTTTGCAATACAACAACATTCTCGCCATTGGGATAACAACTGCAACCTTGGCAGATATGGAATAAGGGTCTTATGCCAGCATCTCATAATTCTTACTCCTCATATAATCTATTCAATTCATCTCTATAGTCACTACCATCTTCATTTCGATAATTACATAAAGTTGAATATTTCAAATTGTCATCAACGTTGTTCAACCACCTACCTTTTAATTTAGAAATTTTGTCACCATTTTCCAAAATATAATAATGCTTGTATTCTTTTCGAACTTTTATTTTGAAATCTTTAGAACGGTCAAAGAATGTCGGAATACACAACAAATATTTCTGATTATCTGATAAAATAGAAAAACATGATTTCTTCATAAAAAATATTCTCCTTATATACAAGGAGAATATCACACGTTTATTCAAATGTCAAGAAAATTATTAAATTAAGATACACTTTTTATTATTCCTCCTTATTTTCGCTTTCTTCCTTCGCCTTTTCTTCTACAACCTTGTTCATAATCTCAGTATGATGCTTAATAACATCTTCCATCATCTTGTCGGTTTTTTTATCGAACTCTTCTGCAATTTCATCGATGGAATCTTCTTTCTTTGCGACCAAATAAGGAATAATGTTATTGATTAATGCTGATGATAAAATTGTGTGAGCGTTCTTTGGTTCAGCCTTACCAAATGATAAAATCATTCTGCTTGCAAAAGCATTTTCGGTAAGATACTTTTCTTCATCTTCCTTTTTACAATCTTTCAATCCTTGAAAGAAAGCCACTACTGTTGCGATTGCCTTTTCTTCTTTCTCTGTAAGTTTAATGTCTACTGTTTTATCCATAAAAATTTATCCTCCAAAAAAATATTAATCAAATTATAAAATTTATGAATATAATTTACAAGACTTAAATACTATACAGTTCAGAGGAACAGTTCAATTAAATTTAATAACTATTTATAAAACAAAAAGGTCGTCCAAAATTGGACGACCTCGAACCAACGAATGTTTGTGAGATAAACATCGATGATTACAGAAATAAATAGTAATGATTCAATAAATTAAAATCAATACTAAAATAAAAATTTCAAAATTCATTGATTTAAAATCCTCCAAACATTAAACTGCAGTTTGATAAACTAAGGAGAATTTTTTATATGAATAAAAGTATTAAAAATGTAGATATTTCAAAATTACAATTAAATAATAAAATGTATAATATTGAATTTCTTCTGAAAAAAGAGGTGTTCAAAAACATATGTATAATTTCAAACTCAATCACTGATACATCGGTAGCATATGTTCCTTGGTTTAATTATGTTTCTACAATTGAAGTGTCTAAAAATAATTTTAAGGATGTATGCTTCCTTGCTCCTTGTTCTGAAAATAATTATGCTGATTTATCATTCATCAATAACGAAAAATATATTAATGTAAAGGCTTGCCGTATCAAAACATTTAATGCTATTCCTATGGATGGAAACATTCTGACATACTCTAAAAATACAATTTCTGATTCTAATTTCATAGTGTTTTATTCCATTAACCCTACCGAATCGAATAAAATTATAATCATGACTACAAACATCTATAATTTTTTAGTATCACACAACAACGATAAACATATTCTTTATTTTAACGCTGAAAATATCAGCAAAATTAAAAAAGCATTCAATTTTTCAGATAATCAGATAAATTACATAGATTTGACTAAAAGTATAATTCTTGACGAATCTTATGAAAAAAATATCAACATAAAACGAGTATCATGTATAAAAACAGTATACAAAATGAAAGAAACAAAAATTAAATCTAAAAAATTAAACTACAATATTCGAACTCATTATGGTCATCAATATTCAGCATTTAACATCATTAGTGGAGAAATCCGTCAGTTCCGAGATACTATCGCTAGAAATAACTTTTTTGAATCAATTGGTGTTAAACTCGCTGACAATCACAACATCATTAAAAACTGTAAAAACATGACTAAAATTGTCAATAATGAAGAAGTGGAATCTTATAGAACTAATATTCATGAAAGTGGTTGGATTATATGTGAATACATTGCAGATACAATCGAATTAATAAATTATGTTCAAAAATTAATTACAACGGTAAAAGAAAAATCAAAGAGATTAAACAAACGCATTAAAATGATTCTTTCTATGACTAAACAAAATTTTATTCTTCTCACAAATACAATTTTACAGAATGTACAGAAAGTTAAAAATGAATTCAGAAATACAATCAATTATTTCAGACCTCTGTTCTTACTAGAAAAATTTACAAATTATAATTTTAACATACTTAAAATTTAATAATTAAAAAATTAATTACAGTTTAAATTTCTCTCTTTTTATAATTGATGTGGAATTATTATATCCATTTAATTTTACTATGAAATTTTTAATATATTTTACAAGAAATTTTTCAAATTAATAGAAATTTTAATCATATAATTAATAAATATTTTCAAATTTTATACAAAGGTTCATCATAAAATTATAAAAATTTTTAATTAAGATACTTTTCTAATTAAATTAATGATTTAAAATTTTTTTCTTTTATTCAAAATATATAATAAACTTTATATAAAATTTTAATTAATAAAGTACCTTGAATTAATTATATAATTCAAAGGAACGGTTTGATTATACAATGGATATTTAATTCACGAGTTACAGATAATCATCGTTTATACTTTTATTTAAATTTTTCAAACACAAACTATACCGCAATGGTAAACTACCGTGTTGACGATGATAATTATAAGTATTATTTACCGCATTCAATTTTGGATACTAATAGTATTGCTCTAAATATGACTGCGGATAGTGCATTGGTTAGTGCTATTGCTATTGGATATTAGATTGATAAAATTTATCTGATTCAAATCAAGATGAAATCAAACAGTTATTATTTAATATCCAATTACAATTAAGTCAACATCTGTTTCAGCATCCACCCATACACTTACACTCGATGTTGTTTTATTTCCAATATGATAAACAACTGAATAATCTCCACTAAGAGTTGCCGAAACCTTATAATCTGTATCTGAAAATTTTATAAAAAACGCACGAGTAGCCATCCCCGCATCATATCTTACATAAGCACGCATCCATTGTATAATCAAACCGTTCGTTTAGATTACACAATAAAACAATAACTATTATTTTATAACTATTTATTGTGATTGTTTCTTTAGGAGGATATTTTGTATGAATTATATAGATAGTGTAAACGGTAGATTTGGTGATTATGTTCTCAATTCTTTTTCAAATTTATTAATGGCTGATGGAGAAACTACCGATGCAAAAACTGTCACTTTCCCCAATGGATATGAAGTTAATAGCAACATGACATTTAGGGTTATGTTTCCGAACGGTCACAACGGACAATCTAATATGACATTGAACGGATATCCTATAGTTGTAAATAAATACGGAACTCTCATACCTTTGCCTTATCATGAAATAAGTTCAACATACAAAAGTCTGCAAAATTACACCGTTCTAGAGATGTATTACACATCAGATTATGACGGAAATGGAACAGAAGCGTTCGTTATAGTAGGTAATCCAGTTGTTTTAGAGAGTGACGCTTATGTTATTTACGCTAATGGTTTAACTAAAGTGAGGGATTCAGACAAAGTTGTTGCTAGTGCCGATAAATTAACGACTGCTAGGACAACATATGTCACTCTCGATACTTCTAGTACAAGTCAAACTCGTGATTGGAGCGGAACTACAACAATTCCAGTTAATGGGATATTGGGTGTTTCAAACGGTGGTACAGGAACTAATTCTCTTTCTTCAGTATGCGTTGGTCGTTCTGGTTATGCGGATAGTACTGGAAGTGCGAGTTATGCCGACAGTGCTAATAATTCAAATAATCTTTCTAATATTGGTGTTCGTAGCACAACCACAACTGATTCCGAAGTTACCAACTATTGGTCATATGTTACAAAATCAAGATTTTCATCAGATGGTGGTTATATAGTTTATTCGAACGGTTTGATTATACAATGGATTTCTAATTTGTATGGTGGTGACGACCAAGGTAATTATCAAGTGAATTTACCGTTGAGTTTTTCGAATAATAACTATTTTGTGACAGCAAGTGGGAGTTATAACAATTTGTCAACATCAACTGAGACTTCTAATGCAGATGAGCGTGTTGACATCTACTATAAAAGAAGTAATTATATAATGACTCATAATAAATTTACAAATGCTGACGATGAATATACAGATTTTTATTTATATCTATTGGCTATAGGTTATTAAACTAATATCCTATAGCTAAAAGGTCTATTTTTGTATTACGACCATAAATCCCAACACTTGAAATTGTTTTGCTATTTGAACTAAGTCTAGGATAATAAGGACTCAAATCATTTCCCATTGGTCCAAGAAAAATTCGATAATTGGTATTCGAAAAATTCAAATACCAATTTACAGTATTTGATGTAGGACCATCATCATCATCCGAACCTACAGCTGATGCAATCCATTGTATAATCAAACCGTTCGGCTAAATTTAATAACTATTTATGTAGTTAAATTCATAATTAGGAGAATGAACATGGCTAACAATTTTATTTTTAATAACAACAGAGTTGTTCTTAATGGAGAAGAAGTTTCACAGTCAACCGACCGATATAATTTTCCAAATGATGCTTCGACATTAGAGCACGGTTATCAGCCTTTCGGAACATATACTGCTACTATATTTACCGTAACTTTCAGTGATGATGGAAGTGGAAAAACTGCAACACAGACAGTAACTCCATTCCAAACAATTGGATATGCTATTGAGAAAAAAGCATTTTCAAAGAGCGGTTATTATCCGATGTATTATTACAATGAAAGTCTTGTTACGATAGATTCAGAAATTAAAATTACTAGTGATATTGATATCAAGGTAATTTGGAAAGCAGAA
>Ga0326511_10002553_pt1 | contig 14739 bp, 12 predicted proteins | sample 0_2496_0518_D_FD_203701 | JGI IMG/M metagenome (GOLD analysis project Ga0326511, IMG submission 203701) | Bovine rumen microbial communities from UC Davis, California, United States - 0_2496_0518 | ecosystem: Host-associated > Mammals > Digestive system > Stomach > Rumen | place: USA... | reverse complement strand
GAATAGCATCCGTGAGAATATGCCGAGGATTGCCATTAAGGGTCCTACGAATAGTAGAGCAAAGACAATAAAGATGACGATGATGAGGGCGATGAGACATCCCTTGTGTGTCTCGCCTCGCGGCATGAGGGCCTTCTGCGACTCCTCCTTGACCTGCAGGGTGATGTTCTCGGGGGTGACCTCCCTACCCTGCTGGCGCAGGCGGTCCTCAGGGGTGAGAGCAGCCGGGGTTGCCAGCCACATGACGATGTATATGATGGGAAGGGGAAGTCCTATCAGCAGGATGGTGGCTATAATGCCTCCCAGTCGGATGGGAAGCGGGTCGGCGATATTAAAGTAGGCGGCAGCACCTGAGCATACGCCGCCCAGTATCTTGTCGTCAACACAACGGTAGTACTTGCGGGAGCGTACGTAGTTGTAGCCCCGGTCGTAGGTGTTGCCGGCAAACTTGCCTGCCTCGCTGACAAACTGGTTCAGGTCCTCCCTGAAGCTGTCTCCGCTCCCCATGGCCTGCTGACCCGTAGCGGCTGAGCTGTTTCCGTCGCTGCCGCTTTCGCCGGCTATCTGCTCGGCATTCCCGATGGTGTCGATAATCTCCCGGACGGTCTCGATATTGACGGCGTTCATGCCGGCTTCGCGACGCCTCCAGAGGAGTTCGGCTACGCGATGTTCTATGTCATCAGCCACCTCCTCGCCGCTTTCCTGGCGACTGAAATAGCGTTTCATGCTGTCCAGGTAGTTCTCCAGCATGTTGTAGGCATCCTCGTCTATATTGTATAAGGTACCAAACAGGTTGATGCTAATGTTCTTTTTCATTTCTTTTATAGTTTTTACGTTAATTACTCCCTAATCCCTTATCTATCATCTATAATCTCTTATCTATCATCTCTTATCTATCATCTCTTATCTATCATCTATAATCTATAATCTATCATCTATAATCTCTAATCTATCATCTCCAAATCTATTGTTTCAGAAAGTTTACGGTTCTTGAGATTTCCTGCCAGCTCTCGTTCAACTGGGCGAGTGCGTCCTCGCCTTCGGGTGTCAGCCTGTAGTACTTGCGGGGCGGTCCTTGCGTGCTTTCCTGCCATTCGTAGGCCAGCAGACCGTCCTTCTTCAGGCGTGTCAGTAGCGGGTAAAGAGTACCCTCCACCACTATCATCTCGGCTTCAAGCAACCGTTGGATGATGTCTGACGCATAGGCCGCCCGCCGCTTCAGGAGCAGGAGAATGCAGTACTCCAGCATTCCCTTACGCATCTGCGATTTAGCATTATTAATGTCCATATTTCCTCCCTTTTAAAAGTTCTGATGCCGCAAAGTAAAGAAGAAATATAATACCTTGCAATACATAGTACTTGAAAAAAAGCAAGGAAATAACATTAATTAACAAAAAGAAGAACATGAGTGGCATCGGTAGCCGAAATCATCTCAAAGAACATAGAGAACTCAGCGATATAAATAGATAAGGTTAAGATTTCGGGGGGGGACCAAGAATAATAAGAAAATGTTTTGTATATTTGTCCCCGAAAGCATGTGTATAAATCCAATACCAAAGCATAAGCTAATGAAAATGAAAATGAAACTAACCGTAATGACATTGCTGCTCACGATGACCATAGGTCTGTGGGCACAGAACACCACCCAACGGCTCGTGGTATGGCAGAAAAACGGAGAGAAGGTTTACTTCGACCTTGCTGAGGAACCGAAGACAACCTTTGAAGATGGAAAGCTGGTTATCAAAACCACAAAGACAACCGTGTATTATCACTTGGAGAACGTATTGCGTTACACTTACGAGGGTGAGATACCTAACGTGGACGGCATGAAACTGAAGCCAGGAGAAATACGCTTCTTTCAGGGTAAGGATAAGATGGCTTTCGACGGTCTGCCCAACGGACAGAATATTAGTGTTTATTCCCTCGACGGAAAGTTGCTGAAGACACAGACCTCGCATAGCGGTCAGCAGACCGTCATTTCTCTTGCCAGTTACCCCACGGGTACCTATATTGTGAAAGTCGGTGATGCAACCTATAAATTCCAAAAGCAATGAAGACGATGTATAAGTATATCCTGTCTGCCATATTTATGCTGATGGCAGGACAGACGTTGCAGGCGCAGGAGGCGTTCTACATCTATCGCAACGATGGCGACTTCAACGGCTTCTTCTACGACGAAGTGAAAAGCATGGGTTACTCCAAGTTCGACCTCGACGGCATCGAACACGATGTATATGTAGTACAGGAGATAGAATTGGAAGACACCATCTATCGTATTCCGCTTGCGGCGATTGACTCGGTGGGGTTTGTTCAACCAGACATCATTCTCAACGACCGCTTTGTGGACCTTGGCGTCCGCTATAGCGACCCTGACAATTTCCCTTATGACCCCTACATGGAAATAGAGATTTCCCATATTGATCCATATGTCATACATTGGCAATGTCAGTATGACTACAGCGGCAAAATATACAACGAGAATCTGCCCCGTGTGGGTGATGTGCTTTACAGACATTATTGGGCGCTGGGCGAGTTCAACGATGAGTACGGCCACTACGAAGGTGGCATAGATGGTCCCTTTGTCGGCAAGGTGCGTGAGGTGATACCCGACCCTGATTACGACGACAATGACTGGCGCTGGCTCATCTATTGCGATCCTGTTGAAGACATTAGCGACGTGTTTGAGCAGTTCATCACCGTCGAGCAACTGAGTAACAGGGATGGGATAGCCAATGTAAGGACGGCAGGTATGCACAAGATACGCCGCCGTGTTGAAGGTAACAAAGAATTGACCATTGTTAACTTGAGCGGACGGTTCCCGTTCTCACGCTCTGAAGACAACTGGGAGATGTCTTTGGGACTCGACCTCTCACTTGCCGTGAAAGCCAGAATGACCTACAAACTCACCCGCGAGGACTTTTATGTGAACGTGAAATTCGAGGAAGATGCCACTGTGGGCACCGACTTCAGTATCAAAGGAACCATCCGTGAGACTACGACATGGCAGATTGGTAAATTCCCGATTTATGTTCCTTCGTTCCTTCCTCTCTTTGAAATCAACCCTGCGCCAGGCTCTTTCTTCAAAACAAGCGCCGACGTGAACATGAAGGTTTCGTCGCCCCATTTCGGTTTCCATGCCGAACAATCGGTGACCATTAACGGTGACGGCGTGACAGGGGGCAGTAGCAGCAATTGTATTCTTGCCGACGACGGCTGGGGATTGGAGCTCTCGCTCAATGGCTCCGTACACACTGGCATGTATTTCCCGTTCAACATCGAGACTAACACTTGGGCCAAAAAGATAGCATGGTGTTCCACAGGCGTGGATCTGTATGTCGGTCCGAAACTCTCATCGTCGTTCACGCTTGACCCTGTAGCATTGGCTCAGAACCAGAATGTTTATAATGCATTCAAGAACACCAAGATTTCACTTACCGGAGCCACGGTGGCTCTTGAGGGAACGGCCAAGTTCAGCGCCAAGGGGAAGAAAGAGACAAGTCACAAAATCTTCGAGGCAGAAACCAACTTCGTGCAACGAGACCTCAATTTGTTTCCCTCTTTCGAACAAACTGATGTAGAAGTGAAAGACAACACCATTTCGAGATTGGTTCCTGCCCAATATGCAGAGAAAACCATCAAGCCGCGAGGATACAGTCTACCGTGGTATGTGGGCGTGGGCGCCTATGACAAAGATGGGAACCTTGTCAGCAAATGGTACAATTATTCCAGCGGCAACGTAGAAGTGAGAGGCAAATATAGTGCCTTCAACCTGTTCACAGAGGCCAACGGAACGCTGCAGCTATACGACGGAGAATACAAGATTGTTCCGCTCGTCGAAGTGATGGGCTACGACGTCCCCGTATGGGATCAGGCCAAGACGGTAACGGCCAAGTTGGGCATCTATGCTGATTGGTATTATGCCGATGGCAGCATGTTTAATACAGTTGGAAGGAGCAACATCGTAACAAACCTGCCCGGCTATGACAATGGATATATCATGCTCTATGGCCTACTGCCTGGTGACCGGGTTTATTGTGAAGCAGAAAGTTATGAGGTTGGAGGTGTTCTTTTCGATGGTAACATGGGTATTTCTTACGATACAGACGGAGAATTCGAAGAAGACCAAGCCCCTCTTCTCTGTCTAAAGATTAAATGGAAATACACCCCCAAAAAGGCCAGCAATGGCAATCAATATCTGGGAGGCACACAACCTACCCTCATCACCGTTTTCCGTGCAAATGGCTCTATGGTGGAATTTAGGAGCAACAAAGCCGAGGTGCATGCTCAAGATTAGAGTAGCAATCATGCACATAAATGACTAAAGTGAACGTAAAGTTGGCAAAATAGGATTTCAAATCCAACATAAGGGGGACCATGGAGGACACAATGCTATATAATAAATAAGGTGAAGTTTTCTTGGGAACCAAGAATAATCAGAAAATGTTTCGTATATTTGTCCCCGGAAGCATGTGTATAAATCCAATACCAAAGCATAAGCTAATGAAAATGAAACTAACCCTAATGACATTGCTGCTTACGATGACCGTCGGACTGTGGGCACAGAACACTACGCCCCGATTGGTGGTATGGCAGAAAAACGGTGAGAAGGTGTACTTCGAACTCAACGAAATGCCGGAAACGACATTCGAGAATGGGTTGCCGGTCAGAAGATCAGCACCTCCGAGAACCGTCTGCCTGCCCTGGCTTGCCTGCCCATCCAGCGCACCTGGTTCTGGAAGGAGAGCATGCCAACTGACCAGCTGAAGGACGTAAACTGGTTAGTTAAGGAGAATATTATACCTTATAATAATGCCTATTGCAACTTTATCCTGAACGTAGCCCCCAACCGGGACGGTCTGATGGACAATAACGCCCTGGAGGCGCTCCGTCAGATTGGCAGTATGTGGAAGAACGAAGGACCCACGCAGCCCATTCCCGAGTGCGACGCCCCCATCGTCACCACCAATATCGCCAAGCACCAGCCTACAGAATACAGCTGGAGCTATGACTGCATGATAGGCGACTTTGCCAACAATGATGACTTTACTGACTCCTGGGAGTCTCATCCCCTGGTTCAGCAACCCTGGTGGGAAGTCACCCTGGACAGCAAAAAGCCCTTCCAACGCATCACCATTCTGGAGCAGCAGGCCTGAGCCATCCAAGAGTACCGCCTGGAATACCTGAACAAGGGCAAGTGGACCACCCTCTTCGAAGGTCCTGCCGCCCCTGGCCGACTGAAACAGCACACCTTCCCCGCCATTAAAGCCGAATAAGGTACGCATCACTATTCTCCGTCGAAAAGGAACGGTAAAGATTGCCGAGGTTGGCGTCTATTAGACAGGGAGTTATAGATATTCCGTAAGCCAAAGGCTTAAGGCTTCTTGAAGTAATCGTTGTAGATTTTGATGCCGAAGATGATGCAGCTGCAAGTGCAGGTAATCAGGTTGGTAATGAACAGGGACCATATAATATCAGGCTTGTGGATGAGCCCCTGCAGCATAAAGGCAAAGGCACCTATGCCCATCATCAGGAAGGTGGGCAGGGCTATGCCGTCGGTTTTACGGGTACGGATGGTGACAATAGCCTGGGGCAGATAGCCCATTACCATACCGATGGTGGCTACCCAACTGCATATCTCGAATATGATTCCCTGTTCCATGATATAGAGGTTAGTTGATAGTTAAATTTGGGAGTAAAGTTACAAAAAAATCCGACAAGCCGCAAAGCTCGTCGGATTTTTCTATACTGGGGAGGGGATAATTGCTTATTCCTCGTTATTAGCCTTGAAGTTCTCCAGGTCCTCTACGCGGAAGGCCTTGATGTAAGCACTCTTACCGAAGACATCCTCCTCGGTCATGCGGACATATACGTTGGCACTCTTCTCGAAGAGCTCGGGAGCCTTAGCTGCATCACGGATGATGAGCAAGCTCATGACAAGTTCAGCTGTCATGTCATAGAGACGACGGGCCAGGAAGTCCTGTGCATCCTGATTCTCCAGCGCCTTGACGTTGGCAAGAGCTTCCTCGTAAACGGGAATGAGCTTTTTAAGTGAAGAGTGAAGAGTGAAGAGTGAAGAATTTGCTTCTGCTGTAATGGTAGCATCCAGTTCTTCGCTCATTTCCTTAATTTTGCTTTCCATAAATCCGTTTATGATGTAGCGGATAGCAGCAACCACCTGCAACTGTGTGGTACCCTCGTAGATAGAGAAGATACGTGCGTCGCGGAACAGGCGCTGACTCTTGTACTCCATGATGAAACCTGAACCGCCGTGGATGCTGATAGCATCGTAAGCGTTCTGGTTGGCGTACTCAGAGTTCATACCCTTGGCCAATGGGGTGAAGGCGTCAGCCAGACGGCTGTACTTCTTGCACTCCTGCTTCTCCTCGGGAGTCAGCTTGCGGTCGCGCTCGATATCCTCAAGAGCCTTGTAGATATCTACGTAACAGGCTGTCTCGTACAACAGGCTACGGCCGGCATCCAACTTAGCCTTCATACGGCTGAGCATGTCATATACGGCAGGGAAGTTGATAATCTTGTCACCGAACTGCTGACGCTCCTTGGCGTAAGCCAGTCCCTCGTTGTAAGCCTCCTGCTCAACACCTACTGACTGAGCGGCGATACCCAGACGGGCGCCGTTCATCAGGGCCATCACGTACTTGATAAGGCCCAGACGGGTGCTGCCGCAGAGCTCGGCCTTGGCATTCTTATAGGTAAGCTCACAGGTAGGTGAGCCGTGGATACCCAGCTTGTGCTCGATGTGACGAACGTCAACACCGCCCTGGCGCTTGTCGTAGATGAACATAGACAGACCACGTCCGTCCTTAGTGCCCTCCTCAGAACGGGCCAGCACCAGGTGGATGTCTGAGTCACCATTGGTAATGAAGCGCTTTACACCATTCAGGCGCCAGCAGTTCTCCTTCTCGTCGAAGGTGGCCTTCAGCATCACGCGCTGCAGGTCAGAACCGGCATCGGGCTCCGTCAAGTCCATACTCATGCCCTCTCCGGCGCAAACGCGGGGGATATACTTCTGGCGCTGCTCCTCAGAACCGAACTCATAGAGCGTGTCGATACAGCTCTGCAGGCTCCAGATGTTCTGGAAACCGGCATCGGCTGCCGAAATCATCTCGCTCAGCATGGAGAATACGGCGTTGGGCAGGTTCAGACCGCCGTAACGGCGAGGCATACTTACTCCCCACAGGCCAGCCTTACGGGTAGCGTCGAGGTTCTCGTAAGTCTTAGAGGCGTAAATCATACGGCCGTTCTCAAGGTGCGGACCTTCCAGGTCAACAGCCTCGGAGTTAGGCTCGATGATATTGGCAGCCACGTCGCCAGTGATGTCGAGAATCTGCTTGTAGTTCTCGATGGCATCGCCCAGGTCAACGGGGGCATAGTCATATTCTTTCGCATCAGCGAAACCCTTTTCTTTCAGCTCAACGATACGAGCCATTAAAGGATGATTGAGATAAAACCCAATTTCTGGGTGGTCACTAAAATAATTAGCCATAATTAAAGCCCCCCTCTTATCCCCCCAAGAGGGGGAAGACCATTGCAGGGGCATGGGTCTTTGGTTATCCTTCCTCCTCCCCTCTTGGGGGAGGCCGGGAGGGGGCTTTTATTTACTGTTCTGCTTGTAGTACTTAATCAGTTTGGGAACTACCTCTTCTACTGTACCCACAATGACGTAGTCAGCAATACGGTTGATGGGCGCATCGGGATCAGAGTTCACAGAGATGATGATACCAGAGTCCTGCATACCGGCGATGTGCTGAATCTGACCGGAGATACCGCAGGCGATATACACCTTGGGATGAACGGTAACACCCGTCTGACCAATCTGACGGTCGTGGTCGAGCCAGCCTGCATCCACAGCAGCACGGGAACCGCCAACCTCGCCATGCAGCACCTTAGCCAGTTGGAACAGCATATCGAAGTTCTCCTTCGAGCCCATACCGTAACCGCCGGCTACCACGATGGGCGCACCCTTCAGGTTGTGCTTGGCAGCCTCTACGTGGTGATCGAGCACCTTGACAACGAAGGCCTCGGGACTAACATACTTGCTTACCTCGGGATAGACAACCTCGCCCTTGGCCTTACCCTCGTAGAGGGCTTTCTGCATTACGCCAGAGCGGACGGTAGCCATCTGGGGACGATGGTCAGGGTTCACAATAGTAGCTACGATGTTACCACCGAAGGCAGGACGAATCTGATAAAGCAGGTTCTCATATACCTTATTATTCTTCTTGTCCTCATAGGGACCAATCTCCAGCTCTGTGCAGTCGGCAGTCAAGCCGGAGGTCAGGGATGATGACACACGCGGACCTAAGTCACGGCCGATAACCGTAGCACCCATCAGACAGATCTGGGGCTGCTCCTCCTTGAAGAGGTTCACCAAAATATCGGTATGGGGAGCCGAAGTGTAGGGGAACAGGTCCTTGGCATCAAAGACAAACAGTTTGTCAACACCATAGGGCAGAATCTGGTCCTCCACCTTACCCTTGATACCAGTACCGGCAACAATGGCGTGGAGTTCCACCTTCAGTTCATTGGCGAGCTTGCGACCCTTGGTCAGCAGCTCCTGAGATACTTCCTGTACCTGAGTACCTTCTATTTCGCAATATACAAAAACATTATTCATATTGTTCTTATTTTAAGTAGAGATAGGAAGATATGTTTCTGTAGATAGAGGAAGTTAGATGTAGATATGCGGCTATCGCCGCGAAGATAAAGGACGTTACTTTTGCTGTCGAGAAGCAGAACTATTGTCTTCTATCTTCTTTTATCTCCTTTTATCTTCTTCTATCTCCATCATACCTTATCTCCTTTTATCTTCTCTCACTATCCAATGATTTTCTCTTCCAATAATTCTTTGATCATTCCCTCGATATCAGCATCAGAAGCCGTCAAAGTCTTCGACTCCTTAGCCTGGAACACGATGTTCTTGATGGCCTTCACCTTCGTGGGTGAGCCAGAGAGACCACACTGGCTTACATCGCCATCCACGTCGGCTACGCTCCACTGGTTGAGTGTCAAATAGGGGCGCTCGTCGTAAAGATAGTCGTATGGTGTGCCCTCGGCAGGACGCTCCATAGGACAGGTGGCACGCTTGTACTTCATCACCAGCTTAGCGTTCTGAGGACGGCAGGGGGCTGCACTTCCGTTAACGGTAATCACTACGGGCAGCGGAGCCTCTACGGTCTCCACACCACCGTCGATGACACGCTTCACGGTAACCTTCTTAACTCCATTAACTTCCTTAACTTCCTTAACTTCTTCAACATAAGTTACCTGATTCAGGCCCAGCTTCTGAGCTACCTGAGGACCTACCTGAGCGGTATCACCGTCGATAGCCTGACGACCACCGATGACGATATCCACGTCGCCAATCTTCCTGATGGCGGTAGCCAGCGCGTAAGAGGTAGCCAAGGTATCGGCACCTGCGAAGAGACGGTCGGTAAGCAGCCAACCGGTATCAGCGCCACGATAAAGTCCCTGACGGATGATTTCACCTGCACGTGGAGGGCCCATCGTGAGAATTCCTACTGTTGAGCCCGGGTTCTGCTCCTTCAAGCGAAGGGCCTGCTCCAGGGCATTCAAATCTTCCGGATTGAAGATAGCGGGCAGAGCAGCGCGGTTGACTGTTCCTTCAGCAGTCATGGCGTCCTTACCCACATTTCTTGTGTCGGGTACCTGCTTAGCAAGTACTACAATTTTTAATGCCATATTTATATTAAATAATGTATGTATTTTACCAAAAAAAACAACGTCTTTTCAAAAAAGACGCTGCAAAGTTACACATTTTTTGCAAAAGTGTGCAATTTTTGGAATAAAAAGATTCAGGTTTCGTAGGCTCTGCTTACTTTTTTCTTCATTTTCTATTTTCAATGGAGTAATGACTAAAGCTTAGTTTTGGGTGGTAAAATGCTATCATTCTTCTCCCACTCCCTGTCTATGTCTTTTGGATAAAGATTCTCGAATACCGTTGTCAGGGACTTAACCTCGGGCAGTAAAGCCTTCAGTTCCTCCCTGTTCTGGTTCCTGACGGCCGTCATAGCTTTTTCCAGCACATCCGTCAGTCTCCTGCAATTGCTTCCGGGATCTGGCGACCATATTGTGGCTACACGACTATAATCCCTAAAGTAATAACTGGTTCCGTCAAATCCCCATCTGGCATCATTATACATACTTGTGCCGACTGCATGTTCAATCAGCTCGGCAAACGCCAATGCTGTTTCCTTGTCTGTCTTGATTTCTAAGGAGTCCAACTTCAGTTTTGGCTTATTCGATTTGGTATATTCGTTCACCACACACCATTTCACCTGCAACCGCTTGATTTGTTTTTTGCCCCGATATACATACAGGGCGGAAGGGAAGTCCTCCATGGGTGTAGGGAATTTAATCATCTGTTGGCTTGCCTCTTCAGAGTACCAGCCCGCAAAAGACCACACATCGGATTTTTTTATATCCAAATCCTGTAGAGAAATGGGTTCCAGCCTGCTCTGAGCTTGTGCGCCAATGGCGGCCGCCATTAGAAACGTCACTAATGTAATGATTTGCTTTTTCATTGTATTTAATTTTCTGGGGTGGGATTCCAATCGTCTGGCATGGGAATCCAGTTCTGTTTTTCTTTTATTTCTTTAATCTCCTCTTCGCTTAGCGCCTTATTTACCAACCAGCCAATTTTTGGCGTTAGTGTGTTGGTTTTAGAATCCTCTTTCGCTCCAATGAATCCTGCGCGAAGTTCCATAGAGTTCTCGCTAAGAACATCTTTCGTATGATGGTCAACAATACGATATTTGAAACCGACAACTACCATCTCTGATGGCATGTTATGGGTATGTGCTATGCTGTTAAGTGTCTGACCATTCTCATCCGGGAAGAGTTTCAGGAACCATCCGTCCAGTTCGGTTGGCTTCTCCATACTACAACCGCCACCTTTCAATTTGCTTGTTGGCTGATGCTTTACCATACATTTCCAGAATTGCTGGTTGGGCTTCCCCTCTGAAGCGCGAATGAATTCTTGGAGTATCGGCTCCAGACTTTTTGTCCATTCACCAAGACCATATTTCTCCAACTGTTTGGTCTTTGAGAGTACGGCTTCCCAGTCATTAGGCGTTCCCTGTATTGTGATGCTTGGAATACCGCAAGAAAGTCTCATGGCGATATAGTTGAAGTACTTTTTGGCACTTCCCATTAGTGTAATTTGTGATGCTACACGTTCCACAGGGCCAGTCGTGGTGAAATTGGCTGTAATAGTCTTGGCTATATCGCCTTTGGTATGTTGGTCAATTTGTGAGGCGAATCCTTCTATCAGTTTTGGCCAGTCGTCCTTTTTTGTTTTAAACTGAACGACTAAATCCATCTTGCCAGTATGGTCAACTAGTTGAGGACGCAGTTCCTCTGCGTGAGCGTTCACATAGCGTGCGAAGCCCTGACTGATTAGCAACCAAATCATATCTGGCGAAAGGGCGAGGGACTTATGGCAGGCGTATGCGTAAACGACGCATTGGTAGAAGTTGTCCTTGTCCCAGGCCTTCAGATTCTTTAAGTCGGAAAAGCTGCTGGTCACAAGTTTTTCTTTTGGCAGATTATCTTCCGCAAGAATGCTTGTTGCCACTTCCTGACCGTTAAATGTGTATTTATAACGGTCTTCGACGGGGCATAAGCCTTCATCTACAGCAAAGGTGATGCTTCTCACCGTCTGGGCGTTCATCATCATGGGAAGGCTTAAGATTACTGCTGCCATCAGCAGTCTTGGTGTATTTTTCATAATGGATTTATTTTTTGTTCTTCTTAAATGATTCTTTTAATCCGCTCCAATCAATCTCTTTTAGACGGATGGTGAGGACGGAGTCGGTGGGAAGGACGTGAATCTTTTGTGTTTGATAACCAATCCAACTTGCACGTATTGTGTCGATGCGATTGGGGAGCATCAGTTCGAAACGTCCCAGGCTATCGGCTGAAACACCATCGGAGAAGTAAGGACGGTCGCGATAGCCTACTGTAGCATGGGCTAGCGGTTTACCCTTCTCATTCTGCACGACACCAGTCAGACGTTTGTAGTGAATGTTAAGAATATCCGGGCAGTCGGAAGCATATAGTTTGTCAACGGAGCGCAGCTGCACATCCATGTGTCTTGGGAATTGAGTGGTGTAATAGACCTCCGCTGTCCAGTAAGACTGTGCATCCTCGTCGGGCGTGAATTCGAAAGTACTTTCCTTCACCATCTTGTACAGGATCTTATTTCTAATATGCGATTCATGCGGAGCTCCCTTTTTGACCTTTCCGCCAAAGATAAATGCAATCTTGACGATGCTGTCGGTACGTTCTATCAGGGATGAAGGAGCCTTGGCTGCAGCCTTCTTGAGCTCGTCACGGATAGCATTGAACAGTTCATCGTTCTCCATCCCCAGCCATTCTCCATCTCTTTCCCAAATCTCATCCTTGGCCTGAAAATACACAAGGCGATGTAATGGGATATAAGTACCTCGGCTGTCGTGGCTAACGTGGCCGAACCGTTCTGTCGGCCCTACACCATGGCACTTGTTTGGTAGCAAGCCGAAGATGCGTTCCTCGGTAGGTGTATCGAAGAGTTCAGGAGTGTTTATACCACGTAATTCTGGGCTTATATTGCCTTCCTGATAGCAACGGAGGAGGTATGCCAGACGGCGTGCCTTGAGCTCCTCGGAAGTTAACTGCCTGACGGGTGTGAACGGAAAGGTTTGATAGTCTATCACCCTTCGGATGTCCCGACCATTAAACAGGTGAGCGTATTTTTTCACATCATCGCCCTCCGTCCTATTCGTTCTAAGGTATATTTGATTATTGTCATAGAAATACTCATGGATGAAGTCGTACGACCAGAAGGGCATTTTCCGGAAAAACTTCAGGAATGCTTTATCCTCCTTGCCATTTACAACAATAAGAATGGTATCCATCCTTTGCTTATTGAAGGGACGACGGAAGTTTTTCTTCACCTTACGGATATCGGTGATAGGAGGCAATCCTGCAATCTGTCCTTGTAATTCATCCTCAGAGAGATTAAGTAAACTCTGAGGGACTGATGGACCATGACCCGTATCTTCAGAGTCGGAATGGGCTAATAGCGGTTGTTCATCTTCTGAGATGGGGTTGGGTTCACGCAGATGCGTGGCTTGGTCATTAGCCAGTTCTTTGCGTGGAGCCTTCTTAGGTTGTGGTGTATTAACGATGTGAACGATGGGTTCCTCTTTAACCTCTTCTGCTGCTGGTTGCTGAACGGGCTTTGGTTCTGCTTGCTCAGCTACAACAGGTGTTGCAGGTTTGGGTTCATCCCCCATATTAATAAGGAAGAACAACAGAAGGCAGGCTGCAATACCCAAGCCGCCTATCCATGAATATACAGAGCGTCTGCCAGTCTTTGCCTCCTTGCCAATGACTTCCCGCTCGAAGCGTGCCCACTCCTTATCTACGTCGGGCATGCCTATTCTTTTATCAATATCTTCTGTTTTCATCTTACTTAGCGATTTTAAGGGCGGTTCTGATTTTTGTCAATGAATGCGTGATGTGTTTGTTGACTGCCGAGGCGCTGATGCCCAAAAAGAAAGCCGTTTCCGCATAGGTCATCTCGTCCTCGTAATGCAGTTGCAATACCCGTCGGTCTTGTTCCGTCAGGTTGTCGTTAATGACTTGATTCAATTGTTGCAGCAGCTCTTCACGCTCCTCATTTAGGGCTTCTTCTGTCTCACGCTGCAGTTCCTCCTCCATTTTGCGTTGTAGCTGTATGGAGCGCAGCATGTGCAGGCATTGGTTGCGAGTGGCAGCCAGCAGATAGCCTCTGATGCTGTCCTCTCCAATTTGGGGTTTGCCTCGCCAAATCTGCGTGAACACCTGGTGGACGGCATCCTTGGCATCGTCGGCATTCTCTACCAGCGAGAAAGCCATGCGATACATGTGCGGATAATTATCCTTGAACAGGCGTTCAAACTTTTGGTTACTGTAATCCATAATATCTGTCAGGTCTCTTTTTGTCTATAAGACCATCGAACGGCAAAACCAAATACCCTTAATAACAAAAATATTGAAAAAAATGGGGCAATGTATTTAATTCAAAATTCAAAATTCAAAATTGACTAAAGTCTAGGGTCTAAAGCCTAAAGTCTAATAAATATTCTTCTCCCTCCCTCTCGGGGAGGGCTGGGGAGAGGCTTTTTAATCTGCGGCATATACCCCGAACTCGGCAATCTTTACCGTTCCCTGATGTCGGGTGACAATGATGCGAACCTTCTCGGCCTTTACCGAGGCAAAGCGGTGTTGCTTGACTCTGCACTCTGGCGCTGTCCCGTCGAAGAGGGGATGCCAGCGTTTTCCGTGCATATATATAAGTTTATAAGCCAGCATGCTGCCTTTCTGTTCCTCTACGATGGTGACGAGCGAGATGTTCTTTTCGCCCTTCAAATCCACTTCCCACCAAGGTTCCTTGACGGTTGGGTGCGAGGTCCAGCTGTCCGAGAAGTCATCATTGTTGGCAAAGTCGCCTATCATGCAGTCATAGCTCCAGCTGTACTCTGTGGGGCATCCCTTGGCAATGTTGTGCTGAATGATGGGTGCTTCGCAGTCGGGGATGGGCTTGGTGGGCCCTTCGTGATGCCAGAGCTGTCCTATCTGGCGGAGTGCTTCGACGGCGTTGTCATCCATGAGGCCTTCGCGATTCGGGGCGACATTGAGGATGAAGTTGCAATAGGCGTCGTTGTAGGGACGGAT
>Ga0326511_10002552_pt1 | contig 14739 bp, 17 predicted proteins | sample 0_2496_0518_D_FD_203701 | JGI IMG/M metagenome (GOLD analysis project Ga0326511, IMG submission 203701) | Bovine rumen microbial communities from UC Davis, California, United States - 0_2496_0518 | ecosystem: Host-associated > Mammals > Digestive system > Stomach > Rumen | place: USA... | reverse complement strand
CGATATTTCCGAATATAGCGAGAGATACACGAAAATAGAAAGGATATGGAAAAGAAAAAAGACGATAATTGGATTTATTCGTATTATCAAAAAGTTAAGGATGGTTCGATTGCTGTGGGTAGGTATATTGAGCTTATTCTTGATTATTTGATAAAGGGAATTGAGGAAAAGTCATTTTTCTACGATCAGAAGAAGGCAAATGCTGCAATTGATTGGATTGAATGCCATGCTTTCCACACAGAAGGCAAACTTGCACCACAGCCACTCAAATTAGAGTTGTGGGAGAAGGCTTTTCTTGCTTCGTTGTTTGGAATCGTGGATGCGGATGGAAAAAGGCAATTCCGAGAAGCAGTTCTGATAGTCGCAAGAAAAAATGGAAAATCACTCCTAGCTGCGGCCATTGCAAAGTATGAATGGTGGATTGATGGTGGTTTTGGTGCAAAGATATACAACATTGCTCCTAAACTCGATCAGGCCGACATCATATACAACAACATCTGGCAGATGACACTGTTAGATCCTGAATATCAGGAACTGAAAGAAGAACTATCCGAAAAGGATATGCACAACAAGAAGGTCAAGGATGATTCAATCCTTCCTAAACATCGAATGAGTGACCTTTACATCACGGCCACAAATTCGACAGTTAAGAAGATTGCGTTTAGTGCAAAAAAGTCAGATGGCTTCAATCCTAGTCTTTGTGTATGTGATGAGATTGCATCTTGGGAAGGAGATGCAGGACTCAAACAATATGAGGTTATGAAATCCGGCATGGGTGCCAGAGAAGAAGGCATACTGCTATCGTGTACTACAGCCGGATATATAAATGATTCGATATATGATGAAATGTTTAAGAGGTCAACAAGATTCCTGCTCGGAAATAGTAAAGAGCGGAAGTTGTTGCCTTTTTTATATGTGATTGATGACATTGAAAAATGGAATGACATCAACGAATTAAGGAAAAGCAATCCCAATCTCGGAGTCAGCGTATCAGTTGACTTTATGCTTGAGGAAATAGCCATAGCAGAAGGCTCCTTATCGAAAAAGGCAGAGTTCATTACAAAGTACTGCAACTTGAAGCAGAACTCAAGCCTTGCATGGCTAGAATCACAAGTTGTAGAGAAAATGTATGGCAAAGCTCTCAATCTTGAGGACTTCAGAAGTTCATATTGTGTAGCAGGAATAGACTTATCGCAGACCACGGACCTTACTGCCGCAACAGTAGTAATCCAAAAGGAGGATGAATTGTATGTCTTTGCGAAGTTCTGGCTTCCTGCGGAAAAGATAGATGAAGCATCTGCAAGAGATGGACTTCCTTACAACATATACATTCAACGAGGATTGCTTGAAACAAGCGGTGATAATTTTGTTGATTATCACGATTGTTATAAATGGATCACTGATTTGGTTGAACAATACGAGATCTTGCCTTTGCAGATAGGATATGACCGATATTCAGCACAATATCTTATTCAGGATCTAAAGAACTACGGATGCCAATGTGATGATGTATATCAGGGCGATAATCTTTGGGGAGTCCTTCAAGAAATGGAAGGATTGTTTAAGGATGGGAAGGTGCATATCGGAGACAATGACCTTTTGAAAGTGCATCTTTTCAATTCTGCAATAAAGATGAATGCAGAACGAGGAAGGGGAAAACTAATCAAATTGAATGCAAGTGACCACATTGATGGAGTTGCGGCATTAGCTGATGCCTTCTGCGTAAGGCAAAAATGGTGGAATGAGATCGGAAACAGGCTCATGAATGAAGGATAGTTGTTATGGGATTATTTGACATTTTTCTGAAAAACAGACCGAAAAAAGATGTAGGAATAAGCGGAACACAAGATTTTAAGATGTTCAATGGCTACACACCGAGGTTCACATCTTGGGGTGGCGAAATCTATGAATCAGAGCTTATTAGAGCTGCAATCAATGCCAGAGCGGTCCATGCAAGCAAATTAAAGTTTAGCGTAAATGGAACAGCAAGGCCGGCATTGCAGACCAAGCTGAAAAAGGCTCCGAATCAATTCCAAACTTGGTCACAATTTCTATATAGGCTATCCACAATCCTTGATATCCACAATACCGCTTTTATTGTTCCGGTCTTTGACAGATACGGAGAGCCAAGCGGTATTTTTTGTCCGGTGCCACAAAGAACAGAGATTGTTCAGCATGGCAATACACAATACTTGGTATACGAGTTTTCTTATGGTGAGAGAGCGGCCATTGAGCTTGCTTATTGTGGAATCCTTACCAAGTTCCAATACAAAAATGATTTCTTCGGTGAGAACAATCATGCACTCTTCCCTACTATGGATCTGATTCACATTCAGAATCAGGGCATCGAGGAAGGTGTTAAGAGCGCAGCCACATACAGATTCTATGCACAGGTCAACAACTTCACCAAGGCTGATGATCTTGCAAAAGAGAGACAGAGATTCTCCGAGGAGAACTTCACAAGAGAAGCCAAGGCAGGAGGGTTGCTCCTCTTCCCTAATACATACACGAACATCAATCAGGTCAAATCAACTCCGTACACGATCCAAGCGGATGAGATGAAACTGATCGAGAAGAATGTATATCAGTATTTCATGGTGAATGAGGATGTACTTCAGAATAAAGCCTATGGTGATGCATGGTCAGCATTTTATGAAGGTGCTATTGAACCATTTGCAATACAGTGTTCCGAGGTTATGACCAAGATGTTCTTTACCTTGAGAGAACAGGGTGCAGGTAATGAGGTCATGTTTACGGCTAATAGGCTTCAGTACATGACAAATTCGGATAAGTTGAATGTATCGAGTCAATTATTAGACCGAGGAATTATGAGCATCAATGATGTCCGAGAAATATGGAATCTTGAGCCTGTTGAGGGTGGAGAAGCAAGAATTATCCGTGGAGAGTATTGGAATGCGGATGAAAAGATAAATGAGGAGAAGATCAATGAAGAATAAAGAGATTAGGATGTTTAACTTCGAAGTCAGAGCATCACAGAATGATGAACACGGACATTTCCTTGAAGGAATGCCTATTGTGTATGATGCTTGGACAGATATGGGATGGTATGACGAGATAATTGACAGAGGTGCTTTGGATAACACAGACCTTAAGGATGTCAGATTTCTTGTCAATCACAATACCGACATGATACCGCTTGCAAGGTCACGAAATAACAACGAGAACAGCACAATGCAGCTTTCTGTTGGTGATGAGGGCATGAAGATAAGGGTTGACCTTGATGTTGATAATAATGCCGATGCTAGGGCATTATATTCGGCTGTTGAGCGTGGTGATATTGATGGAATGTCATTCATGTTCATAGTTGATGCAGATGGATGGGAAGAGGAAGATTCGGATCATCCCAAGAGACACATTAGAAGTTTCTCAAAGATATTTGAGGTATCTGCCGTTACTTTTCCGGCATATGAACAGACTTCAATAAGCACAAGGGGCCTTGCTGATGCACTGGACAGCGCAAAGGCATCACTGGATAGTGTACTGGCTGAAAAACGTGCTTTTGAATTATATAAGGCAAAAATCAAGTTATTAAGTGAGGTGTGAAAAATGGAATTAAAAGAAATGACCATTGAACAGCTCGAAGAGCGTAAGGCCGAACTTGTTGCCGAGATAGATGGCTGCGAGGAAATGGAAAAGCTCAACGAGTTAAGAACAAACATTGAAGCTATTAAGGCAGAGATGGAGTCCAGAGCACAGATCGAGGCTGAAAAGGCAGAGATCAGAAGTGCAATTGCTAACAACGAAGTGCCTGTTGTAGAGGTACAGACATTCACAGAGGAAAGATCAGAGGTAAAAGACATGGTAGAAGTAAGAAATTCAAAAGAGTATGTTGATGCATTCGCTAACTACATCAAGACCGGTAACGCAGAAGAGGTTAGATCCCTTCTGACAACCAATGTTTCAGGCGGCACAGTAGCTGTTCCGGATTTCGTATATGACGAGATCAAGACCGCTTGGGATTCTAATGACATCATGAGTCTTGTACGTAAGATTGAAGTTCAGGGCAATATGAAGGTTCAGTTCGAGATATCTGGATCTGATGCTGTTATTCATACAGAGGGTGGTGATCCTGTTACAGAGGAGACTCTTTCACTTGGTATCGTTACTCTTGTTCCTGCTTCAATCAAGAAGTGGATCGGAATATCAGACGAGGCTCTTGACATGAGAGGCGAAGCATTCCTTCGTTATATCTACGCAGAGCTTACCAAGAAGATTGTTGACAAGCTTGCTGATACTCTTATCACCAAGATTGCCGCTCTTCCTGCTACAGTTCCGGTTACAAAGGACAAGGTAAGTGCTGCAACAGTTAAAACAGCTCCTGCAATGGGAACAGTTGCTACAGCAATTGCTAATCTTTCGGATGAAGCAAAGAATCCTGTTATCGTAATGAACAAGCTTACATATGCTAACTTCAAGACGATTCAGTATGCTAATGGCTACGGAGCAGATCCTTTTGAGGGATTAAGAGTTCTGTTCAACAGCAACCTTGCTGCATATGACACGGCATCAGAGGATGATGTATACATGATCGTTGGTGACTTTGGTCAGGGCGCACTTGCAAACTTCCCTAATGGTGATGGTGTTGAGATCAAGGTAGATGACAAGACCAAGATGACAGAGGATATTGTTCGCATACTTGGTAGAGAGTATGTTGCAGCAGAGCCTGTTGCTTGCAAGGCATTCACACTTGTTTCAAAGCCGGCAGAGGGTTAATTTATGAAGGTTAAGGTAAACAAGGAATTTGCAGATAAATATACACATGAGATGTATAAGGTAGGATCTGTGATTGAGTTCGCAGATGATAGGGCAAAGGACTTAATCGGCCGTGAGTTAGCACTTGCGGTCGATATACCTTCACCTAAAGAAACTGCAAAGACCGAGAAAAATACTACAAAACCGCCTACAAAGAAAGCGGTTAAGAAGTAAGAGGAAAAACAATGCTTGATAGAGTAAAAATCGCTTTAAGAATTACATCAAACACATTCGATGATGAGCTTAACGGACTTATTGCATCTGCACAGCTCGATTTGGGTATTGCAGGAGTAGTGCTTCCGGCTGAATTGGATGAGTTATGCAAGACAGCGATCATTACATACTGCAAGATGAATTTTGGCAATCCGGATGACTATGACAGGCTTAAAAAAGCCTACGATGAGCAGAAGGCGCAGTTGTCAATGGCAACAGGGTATACAGAATGGGAGTAATTGTATGGATGAGGTAGGAATCTTAACAATATGCTCACTTCAAAATGTTGCTCAAATGGGCAGAAAACCATCTGATAAACTTGTCAAGATAGATACAGCATATTACCAGATGCGTCAGGCAGGAGTAACAAGAATATATCAAGCACTTGGAGCAGATCATAAGTTTGATTTGCTTGTAAGATGTTTCAACACGGCGGTTCCAAAAGAGGGATTGTATGTGGTTATTGACAGTGAGCAATATCGCATTGATATCTGTCAGAGGATAATTGGCAAAGATGCAGTTGATTTAACACTCGTTAGAGTTGAGGACTATTACGATGTCATTAGTGAGTAAGGCTGAAAAGATAATTGACATATTGGGAGATATTCAGGGATTGAAGTTTTATCACTTGAATAAACCTGCAACAGTTAAGGCTCCTTATGCTGTATGGCAAGAGGATTCCGAAGGCAGGAGTCAGTATGCAAACAATCGTAAAGCTGAACAGGTGCTTGAGATAACCATAGATTACTTCACCAAAGAAGAGTTTGATTCGATGGCAGACACAATTCAAGATGCACTTAATGATGCAATGGTGGCATGGTATCTCAACTCGGTACAATACGAAGATGAAACAATGCTGACACATTATGAATGGATAGTTCAGGTGATTTAATGGCAAAGTTTGAGTTTGAAGGGGTTGATAATTATATTGCACAGCTTGAGAAACTATATGACAAGACGGATTCCGTGATTGGAGAGACTGTATATAAAGGTGCAGGTACCGTCATGAAGTATGTATCAGCAGCCGTATCCGAAATTGTGACAGATAACAGGCATGGAACTCCAGATCATAAAGTCATAGGTCCTACTACTTATCAAAAGGAAGGCTTGATTAGATCTTTGGGAATTAGTCCGGCTAGATATGATGGCACTTTCTTTAATGTTAAGATAGGTTTTGATGGATACAATGATCTTTCAACTAAGTCATGGCCGCAAGGACAACCTAATAGTCTAATCGCAAGATCAATAGAATCAGGTACATCTTGGATGCAAAAACAGCCATTTATGCGTAAAGCAGAACAAGCTGCGAAGGCACCTTGTGAAAAAGTAATGGCTGACACAGTAGACAAGGCAATTCAGAATATCATGAAATAGGAGAAAAAAGAAAATGGCAAACGGAAAAGTTATAACAGGCTATTCAATGCCGATTGTTGCAAAGTACACTTTCAGCAGCAATACAATCAGCTACAGTGATGTAATGCCTCTTGCCCGTGGTGTAGAGGTAAGCATGGAAGTAGAGACAGGTGATGCTACTAACTTCTATGCAGACAACACAATTGCAGAGGCTGTTGCAGGACAGTTCAATGGAGCAACCGCAACTCTTACAGTTGACGGACTTAAGGATGCGGCAAGAAACCTTATAGCAGGTATCACAACAACAGGAACAATCACTGTTGATACTGAAACTGTTAATACTGCTGTATATGACGATCTTCAGGTAATTCCTTATGTTGGAATAGGCTTTGTTGTTCGTTACATGGAGAATGGTGTTACATCTTATGCACCTATCATACTTCCCAAAGCACAGTTCTCACCTGAAGGACTTGAAGCAGCAACACAGGGCGAGTCAGTTGAGTTCCAGACCACAGAGCTTACGGCAACAGTTATGAGAGCAGATGATGCTAATCACTCATGGAAGGTTGTTGCAGAAAATCAGACCACAGAGGCTGCCGCAGTAGCAGTAATCAACGCATACTTTGGCGCATAAGTGTAAAAAAAGAGAAGGGTGTATCAGATATGATAAAATATCATGGCAAATCAATCGGTTTTAAGCGCACGATTGGAGCAATCTCCGATTTGACGAAACTTGCTCCGGGCGGAAGAGTTGACCGCTTGGGCGAGATCTTTTCAGAGGATAATATGGGCCTCACTCTTGAGAGTGGGGTTCATTTCCTTGCAATTCTCAACAAATGGTATGAAAAATCTCTTGTCTTTGAAGATAAAGACTATATCCCAGATCCAATACCCGAAGAATGGTTCATGTCGTTGGATATGGATGACTTTACAGAACTTATGAATCAGGCTATGAAGCAGTTTGAGCAGGATGATAAGTCAACAATTGAAGCGGTAGAGCCAAAGGGTAAAAAAAACGAATAACGGCAGATGACAAGATTGAATTAAATCAATCGTGGTATTTGTTTTACGGCAGAAAACTAGGGATGTCAAAACAAGAGATTCTTGCTACTACAACAGGTGAAATGGCAGATATGCTTGCGTGTATGGCTATATATTCAGGTAGTATGCGACAGAAAAAGAAGCAAAGCATGGAGTCAGTTATATTCGGCATGAGGTAAACATGGCAACACAAATCGGACCGAAAATCGGTATAGATGGAGAAAAAGAATATAGGCAACAGATAAATCAGATCATACAGCAGGCAAAAACGCTTGATTCTGCTATGAATCGAACTGCATCTGAATGGTCGAAGAACACATCCCAGATGACCAAAAATAAAGCGGTTGCACAAAATTTGGCTCAACAGATAGAGTTGCAAAAGCAAAAGCTTCAGCAGATGAATACGATGCTTGATGCGAGTGTGGCAAAGTATGGCGAAAATGCAACCGCTACATTGAAATGGCAGAGTGCAGTTAATGATGCAACGGCTTCATTGAATAAGATGGAGCAAGAGTTAAAAGAACTCAATAATGCTGCAAACTTTTCTTCATTATCAACAAAATTTGCTGATATGGGGCAAAAGATGCAGAACATGGGTGATAAATTAACGGCAATCGGCACAAAAATGACTACTTCAATAACTCTTCCTCTTGCAGCGGCAGGAACGGCAATGGCCAAGTTCGCAAGCGACACAGAAGAGTCAAGAAATAAGGTGGATGTTGTTTTTGGATCTATGGCAGATTCTGTTAAGCAGTTTGCAGATGAAGCGTTGAACGCATACGGACTTGCAGAAGGTAGTGCATTACAGATGGCTAGTACATTTGGTGCTATGGCTACATCAATGGGATTATCTGAACAGCAAGCCGCATCAATGTCTACATCTTTAACAGGATTAGCGGCAGATATGGCTTCATTCTATAATGTATCAACGGATGTAGCGCAGACATCGTTGCAAGGTGTGTTCACAGGTGAAACAGAGGCTCTGAAAAAGTTTGGTGTTGTAATGACACAGACTAACCTTGAAGAATTTGCAAAGAAATTCGGCAAGGCATATAACGAGATGTCACAGGGCGAAAAAGTCATGACAAGATATGCCTATGTTATGAATGCTACAAAGGATGCACAGGGCGATTTTGCAAGGACTTCTGACGGCACTGCAAACTCATTCAGAGTATTTCAGGAATCGCTTAAGGAGTTGGCGGCCGCATTTGGTGAACAGTTATTGCCTATCATAACACCGATAGTACAAGCGATAACAAAATTTGTGCAGTTGATGTCAAATCTTCCTGCGCCAATACAGAAGATAATTGTTGTCCTTGGTTTGTTGGTTGCTGCAATAGGACCTTTAATTCTTATAGTAGGCACTCTGATGTCATCATTAGGAGCAATTATTACACAGGCTCCGATTATCATAGCCGCTTTTATGGGAATTATTCCTGTTATAAAGAGTACCGCAGTCGCTTTCCTTGAACTTACAGCCGCAGCCGCTCCTTGGTTGTTAATTGCGGCCGCAGTTGCAGCCATTGGCTATGCTATATATAAGAATTGGGATGATATAAGCGCAGGTGCGCAGAAAATGGCAAATAACGTCAAAGATGCTTTTGATAGTTTTATTCAGAAGCTGAACGATGTAAAAACCAACGTACAGAATGCAATTCCTGATATAATTGATTTTTTTAAGCAGTTGCCCAGTAAGATTGTCGCAGCTCTTAAAGAAGGTGTCCAGAAGATAAAGGAAGAGTTCAATCGAATGGTTCAGACCGCAAAGGAGAGTGGTCAGCATTTCATTGACGGCTTTGTAAAGGGAATAATGGACAGAGTTGGCAAGATAGTTGAGGCGGTTAAGAATGTTGCTGATACTGTTAAAAACTTCCTCGGTTTCACGCGCCCAGACAAAGGCCCCTTACATGAGTATGAGCAGTGGATGCCTCACTTTATGCAGGGATTAGCAAAGGGTATTCGGAACAATGTTGGACTTGTTAAGAGCGCAATCGGTGATGTCGCTAAAACAATGGCGATTCCGCTTGATGCAAATGCTTCAATGAATATGGCTATTGCCGGAGAAGGATATGAAGGTGCATCGACTATGTTTGGTAGCACTTCAATGAATGTTTACGTTGACCATATAAGTGAGCTTAATGATCTTATAAGGATTCAGAATCAAGCACAACAGAGATATAGGATGGGTGTGAGATGAGTAATATTGATTATGATGTAGTATTTGATATTGAATATGATTATGAACATAGACATTATGTTCCTTATCTTCAAGTTTTTTCTGTTCCATATCGTTACTACGATCCACATGCTTCATATGACAATATGGCACACGCATCATATTATTATGTTGCAAGTGTTGACGATGAAGAAGAACCAAATGGTGGAAATGTGTCCAACAGTGGATGGTCCGGCCCTGCTTATACATATCCTCCTGATACTTATTATACATATTTGTATTATTATAATGATAACCATCGTTTTCAAACGGTCACTTTTCAAGGTATATATAAAAAGTTATATATACGAAATCCATACAGAAATGACGTTACATTTACACCAGAAAACTGTCATTATATAGTGCGTTATAATTCTTCTAAAGAGAGTTTTAATATTCAATGGAACTCAACAGGTTTTACCAACCATCTGAATGCTTCATTTAGATTGTCAACAATATGGCGCAATACATACATACAGTATGAATGGGTATCTGCGACGGTATATTATAAGAAAACAACAGACGAAAACTATCAATCGGTTGTTGCGACATTAAGCGGATCATGGTCAGATATGACCGTTACAACAGGAGTCGCATTTGATGAAGGTTATACATATGATGTGTATGTTGAAGCGGTGGCAGACGATGGATCTACGACAACAAGTTCGGTGGAACAGTTTGCAACAACAGACTCCACAGCAATAGCAACGTGCATTTCGCCTTCTGGTGTATTCACAACAGGCGATGTTTCTTTTGTATGGTCACACCGTACTGAATATGGAACACCACAGTATGCGTATGACTTACAATACAGCAACAACAACGGAAGCTCGTGGACAACAGTTGCAAATCATGTTGTAACATCCAACACAAGTACCACAGCCACTCTGACAGACGCAGGAACATATATCTGGCGAGTAAGGACATATAACACCAACGATGTGGCAGGAGAATGGGCACAGGCTTCATTCGTAAACCAAGTACCTGCGAATCCACCAACCAATCTTCAGATAACAACGGCAGGACGACCAACAGTGTCATGGACATCAATCTCACAGACCGCTTATCAGGTGCAGTTCTTGCAGAATGAATCAGTGGTATATGATAGCGGTGCAGTGTATACATCAGAGACAAGCCACTTTGTGAATCAGTATTTTGATGACTCACGTTCGTATGTGGTAAGGGTTCGCGTATATAACGGACTTGGTGAAGTATCGGAATGGAGTGAATCTGGCTATCAGCAACCTTCTATTACGGACGTTAAATTTGATATAGTTGCTAATGAAGGTGGTGGAGCAACAATAATGATTGATCCTTCGGAAGATCATGAAAAGTATTATATTCTCCGTAATAACAAATTAATTGGAGAGGCGATAGATAATACATATACAGACATTTATGCGGTAGGAATGACTAATTATAGTGTTGTAGGTGTTACATCAGCAGACCAATCTGATATTCAAACAAAAGGATTCAAAGTGGTTTATCCTCATGCAACATTAATTGGAATAAATGGTGGAAAATATACCATAAATAAAAGAGTTGATACTGCATATGAGATACAGACAGATAATCAAGCAGATGTAAGTAAGGCGAATTTTATTGGAGATAGCAACCCTACGCATTATCCAAGTGCTATGCGACTTAAGTCGTTTACCATAGCAATGTTTGACGATCAGAATATTGTTGAGAATCTTCTCGGAACGCTTGTATATTATGCTGATAACTTCAACAATGGTGGATGGTGTATGGTTACCGCCTATGACAAAACCGATAACTTTGTTAAAAATAGTCAGGGAGTATATGCAAATGAAGTTTCATTGAAATTAGAGGTAACAAACTATGATGATTCCATCGAATACCCAATATAAATGGCGGCTCGATATAATCAGAAAACACGTTAAAATTGGCGAAGCAAGATTGATATCATGCAATGTTGACTTTGTAGAAGATGCAGAAGTCACTCGAACAATGCGAGCCAAGGTTCCGATAGATGGATTTGCACTTGAAGGAATCAGAATAAAACAGAATGAAGATTTTATTTATTTTGATGGCACCAGAGTCTTTGATGGCTCTTGGTGCTTTACTTCTGTCACAGGAAGTTGGCTTGAAGTCAAAAACACCTTCGATATGTTCTCCGATCGGCTTCGTCCAGTTATGGTAATTAACGGAGAAGAATATGACTTCGGAGATTATATGGTTATATCTGCTCCGCTGTCAAATGATGGCAAACAGTACTTGTATGATATTGAAGCATACGATGAAACAATGACATTGAAACAAGCTGCTTTGACAGAACGTAAGTATTATGCAGCAGGATCTGATTATTTGACAATTATCGGCAGTATGCTTACAGATTGTGGTCTTTCAAAGGTTATTGAAGAGCCTACAGATGCGAAAATCACAATAGATCATGAATATGCTATCGGCACACCGTATCTCGATATAATCAACGGCCTTTTGGAAGAGATAAACTATTCACCAATACACGCAGGACAAAGTGGTTATTTGTATTTGATACAAAATGCAACCAAGGTTACTGCGGATTATGTTTATACCGATAACAACTCGATTATTGTTGACTCAATCAATACAGATACTGATATATACTCACTTCCGAATGTTGTAGTTGGATATGTATCATCTCCTGATATCCCTTCAGTTATGAAGTATAAGAGAGTAAATGATAATCCTGAATCGGTTATTTCAACAGTACGCAGAGGATATAGTGTTGTAGAAGCATTTGAACTTGATGATTGTCCAGATCTTGCAACTCTTCGACTTGCAGTTGACAATAGGTTTTTACAATCAACACAAGCTACAGAAAAAGCGCAAATCACAACAATGCCAGATGGTAATCATCCTTATGGTGGATATGTAAGTTTAGGGCAAAAGGGCAATAACGCATTATTCCGTGAAATAGGATGGTCAATAGAGTTTGGCGGCAAAATGACTCACAATTTAGAGAGGAAGGCATTTGTATGATTTTAGGTACAATTAGTGCTGTTGATAACGATAACGGCTTACAACTAATTATTGACGGAGAGGATGAACCTACTACAAAAAAGTACACATATATGTCGAGTTATGTTCCACAGGCTGATGATCGTGTACTGATTGAGGAGATCAGTGGAAGTTATGTCATCATGGGCAAGGTTATCAGTGATTATTCGGCAAGTGGAATAGCAAGGCAAGCGGATAATGCTACTAATGCAGATAACGCGACTAATGCTGTTAATGCGACTAACGCAACCAACGCAACTAATGCAACTAACGCTACAAACGCAAGCACGGCCGCTTCATGCACAGGTAATGCTGCCACAGCTACGGTATCAGATACAACAAAAGGTTTTGATTCTTCGGTTAATTCCGCATATGGTCAATTGGTATCGAGCGTTACTCGCACATATAATTCAACCATAGGAAGTTACATCATTACCGATATTCAATTAGCACCATATTCACCACAATACTTTGTATACAAATAAGGAGAGAGAACAATGCCAAATTTAAGAGGTAAAACATGGACAACAACAACTCCGGCATATGTCGAAGATGCACAGTATTGGGAAGATCATCTGATATCTGATGCAGATGCGGCAAAAATCACTACATCTGTTCAATCAGTAAACAATACAACACCTGATGCACAGGGTAATGTTAATATTGTTGCTCTTCCTTCCGGTGGTACGGCAGGACAGGTACTTACGAAGCAATCATCCGCAGAAGGTGATGCTGATTGGGAAAATCCTGCTTCATCTGGGCATACAATCATTGATGAAAATGGCGATGATATGCCATACAGAACGAATCTTCAGTTCACCAATGCAGAAGTGACAGATGATTCTGCAAATGATACTACCATAGTTGATTGCAAAGGTGAAAAGGGTGATCCCGGACAAGCTGCAACAATCACAGTGGGAACGACTACCACACTTCCTGCCGGATCTAGTGCAACAGTTACCAATAGCGGAACAACATCAGCGGCCGTGTTCAATTTCGGTATTCCTAAAGGTGCAGACGGTACAGATGGAACAGATGGAGTTAGTATTACTGGAATTGAGCTTATATCTACAAGCGGAAAGGTTAAGACATACAGAATAAGCTTTTCTGATGGTGATTATTTTGATTATCAGGTGACGGATGGTGCAGATGGAACAGGCGCAGGAGATATGCTCAAAGCTGATTATGATCCTAATTCGGTAGTTGAATCGGCAGGTGGAATCCCTGATTATGTTGCAAGTCAAGCATATACACTTCCAACAGCCGCATCCAATGTGCTTGGTGGAATTAAGGTCGGAACAAATCTGTCTATTGATGCAAATGGTGTTTTAAGTGCGACAGATACTAATACAGATGCCCTGCACGATTTGACCGATGTGAATATTTCACTTCCGGCAAATGGTCAGGTCCTTACTTATGATGATGTATCAGAAAAGTGGGTGAATGGAAGTGCACCGAGTACGGTTGATGAACTTTCCGATCTGTCAGATGTAGACCTTACATCACCCACAGATGGACAGATTCTTGCTTATGACAATAATACAGGTAAATGGGTTAATGTTAATCAGGCCGGAGGAAGTATTGCCGGATTGTCTGATGTATCCCTGACAAGCTTATCCGCAAACCAATTCCTTCGGTATAACGCAACGACACAGAAGTGGGAGAATTATTCGTTAAGTGCCGCAACCACTTCAAATATGGGATTGATAATGCTTGGTGATGGATTGATAAGAAATGGAAGCAAGACAGATGTAGGTTATTGGACTAATGCAGTAGAGGCGGCAGCAGGAACAACTACAGTAACCATAACAGATGCCAATATCATTACATCCGGCACTTATGATATATACGTTGAAAATGCAAGTAATACAGATGTCAACATAACAGGCAAAACAGTATCTTCTGGCTCGATTAATCTAACATTTGACACATTAGCAGAAGCCACTTCATTTAAGATACATAGAGTATTATAAGGAGATCAAATAATATGGCATATTTTCGTTGTCAGCAAGGAAGTTCAAGCGGTGGTGCAGGAGCGACTATCACAGTCAGCTACGATAGTAGCTTTTATAACAAAACAATAACTTGTACTAAGGGCACAAAGACCTATACCAAAACTACCACAAGTAGCGGTTCAACTA
>Ga0326511_10002551_pt1 | contig 14741 bp, 38 predicted proteins | sample 0_2496_0518_D_FD_203701 | JGI IMG/M metagenome (GOLD analysis project Ga0326511, IMG submission 203701) | Bovine rumen microbial communities from UC Davis, California, United States - 0_2496_0518 | ecosystem: Host-associated > Mammals > Digestive system > Stomach > Rumen | place: USA... | reverse complement strand
TTTTAGTTTTTATCAAAATCACCTCATTTTTCTTCGCACAAAAGTCAGTTCTTATAATAGTAGCAAAAAAACCTATTATAAAAGGAGGTAATTATGAAGAAATTTGTTATTGTCCAGACATGGATTGATGGTATTGCATCGGATGGGCAGACTATTAGCACATCTTGCCCGATCGCAGTAGCGGACACCGTTGAGTCGGCAAATAAGTTCATTATGGACTTTGAGCCTGACGATAAAGCGATAAAAGACACGTGCGATCGAAGAGAGAACGGGACACTCTTCCGATCAGTAACTACCGACATGTGGGACTTTAACTTAATTGTAGAGGAGGTGATGGCTATTTAGGGAAGAGGCAATCTCTTCCTTTTTTATATTTTTCGCACAAAAGTCAATGCTTATAGTGGAAGAGACACGAGTCCCGCCCAAGCACGGATAGGTGGTTTAGTGTTGAAAAGAGAAGGACTAATAGAAGGATATATTAGAGTGCGAATTACTTTTATTAGTACATGTTCAAACTCTTCTTTTTTCGCTTATAAATCACACCTTATATTAGGTTAGGTAACGAAAGGAGGAAAATATGAGGTTACCGAAGTTTTTTAGAAAGAAAAAGGACGACACGCCGACCATGGATTGCGAGTTTGATTCCAGAAAGTGGGAGGCCATGCAGAAACTAAAAGAGGCTGATACGCCCGAAGAAAAGGCTAAGTGGGCTGAACTACTTAAGACCCTTTATCAGACTGAGATTGCAAAAGAAGCTTCTGAGCAAAAGAAGTCAATATGGGAGTCTGAGACAGTTAGAGTACTGCTTGCCGGAGGATTTGGGACACTTCAGATCATACTGATACTGTATGGTGAAGACGCTTGCGGCAAACTCATCAATGGGAGATGTGCCCAGTATATCACGAAACTGAGGAACCGGGTTTAACTCGGTTCGTTGACCAAGCTTAAAAGGGAGGCAAACGCTTCCCTTTTCTTTTTCACGTCCTTTTATTTTTTCAATCTCATTTTTTTTTCCCGGAAGGATATTTTGTGAAAAACTTTTCGCTGTCAAATTATAGCTTTAAATAGGAGACTATAAGTTGTATTAAAAAAAAAGGAGGAAACATATGGATAAGACTTTATGGAAGTTTAAAGTGGAAGCTTTCAAAAGGGAGACTAAGGAGAAAGCGAAGCGTGCACTTAACTGGTGTGTGGATCATCCTGAGCTGGCACTTGCTGGGGCTACGGCTATCGTCGGCGGAAGTAAGTTTCTTATCAAAGAAGGTAATAAGATACGACGTGATCGTCATGAGAAAGCTATGGCCGATGAGTATTACAACAGACAGATTTATGATCCATCAGATGGTATAAAGTATACGCTGAAGCATTCCATGTCAGAAAAGGAAAAGAGCGAATACGGCAGACTTCGGCATGTAGAAGGCATGTCCGTATGGGAAGTCCTTAAGACAATGGGACTTATAGACTAAACTCAAAGGAGCCAAGTGCTCCTTTTTTTATATTTTCGCACATAAAACAAGCCTATTAATAGAAAGGAGGTGGCAATGAAACTTACAAAAGGTAAAATTGTAGGCTTGCTTTGCGCAGGATTCGGGGCCCTACTCGGGGCAATACTCGATGACTTTGGAAGGCAGGCCGAAATAAAGGAAGCTGTTAAGGAGTACATGGCCTCCCGAGAACAAGAACGAGAGGAAGATAAAGAAAAGGAGGTATAAGATGCTGCTTATAGGACTAATTTGTATCGCTATTGGTGTTTATTGTTTAATAGAACACTTTAACAGCAATTAAGTCGAATAAGCCATTATACTGAGAGGTCGTTATCGGCCTCTTGTTTTTTTTTCACACAAAAATCAGTGCTTATATTAGGAAGTTATTAATTGCACATGTAAAAAAGGAGGAAGACATGGCAAAAAAGATTTTAAAAGTTTGGGGAGCATTTGTTGTTGTTTCTTGGGCGGCTTATGGAATGAGCGACCAAATGTTAAAAATGGCGAAAAATTATAAGGAGTCCAAAGAAGCAGGATATAAAGTTAAAACCAAATTAACAAGTGTTTGGTGCCTGACTTATGATAACCTTAAGCAGGCAGTTAATAACCTTAAACCAAGAATAGAGCCTTAACGGGCTCTATTATTTTTTTTTTTCGCACAAAAGTCAGTTCCTTATACAGAGGATAGAGCGAGAATGTATCGCTCTTTATATTTTTTTTTGAAAGGAGAATCAAAAGATGAGTTTTAATTTTAAGAGAGGAATAAAGCGTATCGGAAGATACTTATCATCGCATCAACCTGCTATACTAGCCGGGGTAGGGTGCGCTGGTGTTGTGATAACAGCTGTAGTAGCTGTAAAGTGTCATATCAAGGCCGAAGATATTTTATCAGACGCGTATGATGACTTATCAGTTGTATATACTGACTATGATGACCATCTTATATCTGCTGAAGAATGCGACAAAAAAGAATTCGACATAAGGCTTACCTGTGCTAAAAGTCTTATAATAACTTATTCGCCTGCTGTATTAAGTGGTGCCCTTACGATAGCAAGCATTATATTTTCACACAAGGCACATTTAAGACACGAAGCGGTTCTTACAACAGCGCTTAACGGGGCAACAGCACTCCTTTCTGATTATAAAGAAGAGGCTAAAAAGCTTTTAAAGCCTAAACAAAAGGAAGAGCTTGAAGAAAACGTAACTAAAAAGCAAATGAAACGTCACCCTGTTCCGTCAGAAGAGATGATTTACGATACGGGCTTAGGACATCAGCTTATGAGGATTAAAAAGACTAATCTTTTCATAAGAATAAGCGAGGATAACCTAAATAAGATCTTATACAATAAGATACAGATGCCTGCTATAAATGATGGCTATAGGACATACAACGATCTTGAATGGGAGCTTTGTAGATTCCAATCCGGAGATGGAGCGGCTTGGTGCTGGGAGGATAGGCAATTTATCAACGGCGATATATTAAAAGCCAATGTAACCTATTCAAACTACACAAACTTAAGAACAGGCGAAAATGAATCTATCGGTCTGGTGGACTTCTCTGTTGAGCCTGTGCTTTTACACGAGAAACCTTCGACAAGGTATTATTAATTCGCACAAAAGTCAAGTCCTTAAATGGCACATAAGAAGTTATATTTGAAAGGAGGACTTATGGCAAGAAAAATGAGGCTATCTGAAGACGAGGTTGCCCTTGTTAAGGGATATCGTGAAGGATTAGCCGCGAACGGAGAAAAAGAAAAGGAGGAAGAAATGGATATGAAGAAAGGATTTAAAGTCGTAGGCATTGCATCCGCAGCTATAGCGGCTGTTAGTGGATTAGCTTATGGAGCTTATAGGATATTTTTCGAAGATCCAGCAGGACTCTCGGACTTTGACGATTCGTTCGAGGCTGATCAGATAGACGAAGATAGGGAATCGTCTGAAGATAGCAGTGCCGAGTCTGAAAGCTCGGATAACAACTGAATATGGAACCAACAAGGGGTCGCAGTTAGCGGCTCCTTTAATTTTTAATTATATTTAGGAGGTAGTATGGAATCAAAAGAAAATAAAGAGGTTGAAACCATCGAAGTTACAGCAGCAGATGTTGAAGACCTTGGAGTACATGGTAGCTCATACAAAAAACCGATGAGCAGGAAGTTTGCTGATATTTTCATATCAGATCAGGCCGATACAGTTGGGTCTTTCATCATCGAAGAGGTGATAATCCCGGGTGTTAAAGATGCACTTCTTGATATTTTACATGGAAGTATCGACAGAGTGTTCGGTGGTACCGCATATGGCGGATATAACTCGAAAAGAAGAAAAGATACCTACGAAGAAGCTTCGTGGAGGAAGTACCATGACAGGTCTAAAGGCAGAGGCAGGTATGACTACGATGATGATGAAGACGAGTTCGATGACGATTACAGACCAAGAAGACGTAGACGCTCATATGAGGAGACAACCTTCTCTCTTAACACGAACGATAAGATAAAGCGTAACAGGGTTATGGAGCGCTTAACAGACATTATGAGAGAGCAAAAGTTTCTTTCAATATATGATGTTAAGGTCACACTTGGATTCGCAGCAAGAGAGATTGATCCTAACGATCAGGATTGGGGCTGGGATGATATTCGTGATATGAGATGTTTTAGAGATTATAGAGGTAAGTACATACTCGAGCTTCCAAGACCGGATGATATTTCAGATGAAAGAAGAGAGTATTATGATAGGGTAAGATAACAACAAGCACATAAGGGCTCCGTAAAAGTTACGAAGTCCTTATTATATTTGAAAAAGAAGGGAGAAAATATTATGAGATATCATGAAAATTACAACAGCACGCCTCGTTACTATAATTATCGCTATGGGATCGGCGTCAACAACAATCGCCCTATGATAAATTTTAATAAGACGAACAAAAAAGCTAAAAAAGAGGCTTATATCCTGCTTGAAACGATGTCGCAGGATATGATGCGCATTATGGACGATTACGGTATTGATATTTTTGCTTATGAGATGAATTCACCTCAGAGGAAGATGACATGGAAAATTTCGGCTTCGTCGAAACAGACTTCTGGCAGGTATACTTGGAGTAAAGACGATAATGTGGATCTTTCTGATGACAGGAAATAATTATATTTGAAAAAGGAGGTATCATGAAGATAGTTTTTCATTCCACAAAATACGGACTTAAGAACGTTTCTAAAATCAAAGACGCTTATCAGCTTTCACTACTTTCTGTTATGATTCCCAAAGATGATATATTTAAGACATATATAATCCAAAACAACAGAACAGAGCTTAGAAACTTTATTGATTCCATAATTGGTATTTTGTCATTGGACGATGTGACAAATAGTGAGCTTATATGGCATCTTAGAGATAACATTACGCTTCGTCCAAACTTTTGGGATAAGATAAGGTATTATTCAAACCTTTATGATGAGATGATGCACGATTCGTATTATATTTTCTGTGGCGCAAGAGAAACTATAGATGATAATAAAATGATAGGAGACGTATCACCAAATAACATGTTTCATTCTTTCGATTGCATCGGGATACCTCTTTGGGTTACAGAAGACTTTATTAAATGGGTAGACAAAAACAAGGACAAATCTTACATAACGGGGTCGCTTGATGATATTTTTAAAAAGTATCTTAGCGTAAGATCAACTTTAGGTGAAAAAATCTCAATCCATAATATGCCAAGATCTATGGTTGAATCGCACGATAGTCACTTCCTATAATAGGAAACGTAAAGCGATTCAAAAGGAGGTATTATGGTAAGCTTATTTGTGTTTTTATTTTGTAGTTTGCTCATTATATTTGGATTCATACTTGGAGTTTTGATTTACAAATTCGATGAGCGCTTTAGAAAGGAGGTAGATGAGAATATTGTAGTAAAGTTCTTAGAACACTTACGTGACAAATTTGGGGAGCTGTAAAAAGCTCTCCTTTATTTTTTATAAACGAGCATATAGAGAAAGGAAAATTATATTTATGAAAGTAAAGGAAATGTTAATAGGAGCAGTGGTACTGTCTGTAACGAGTCTTGGAGTATCTGTATATGGTGCTGCTAAGATGATTAAGACTGCTAAGACTGTTGGGGTTAAGGTAGATTCTTTATCGGACGACATTGATGTTGATATTCCAGAAGCGATTATTCAAAAGGCTGTTGAAAAAGCTGTTGAAAAAGCTGCAAATAGAGCCGCCAGCGATGCTGTTGTTAGAGTCTCAAGAGACTTCGATGATGAGATCAGGTCTGCTGTTAGGGAAGCCGTAATTAAAGAAAAGGAAAACATCAAAAGCGAGGTCAAAGCCGAGATTAAAAAGAAGATCGGTTATATCGACATCTCAAGCGAAAAAGAAGACATTATAAAAGAAGCAAAAGCTGAGGTGTCAGAGCGCTTTAAGAACGAACTCGATGGTATAAAGTCGGATTACAGCCAGCATCTTAATGACATAAAAGACATCTATTCAACGATAGCAAAAGACATGAAGGGTGCTGCGCTTTAATTATATTTGAAAGGAGGAGATCGTGAGCAATATTAAGCATTTAACAGTTAAAGACTTAAAAGAGATCTTAAACCAGTTTAAAGATGAGGATGTTGTCTGTATGGGAGATGAATTCGGTGCTTCATATGTGAGATCTATAGGACATGCTTATGGCGAGAACAACAATGAAGACTATGATGCTATTATATTTTGTGACGATGAGCATCATGATGTTTCGCGGGTAACAGATCTTGGCATGGATATAGTCTTTAACAACCTTAAGGAGGAGTAAATGCAAAACGAAGATTGGAAAGAACTTATGAAAGGCAAATCACTTGAGGCGCAGCTTCTCTGGCTTATTGAATCGCATGAAAGATATTTGGAAGAGAACAAGCTTAAATGGAAGGCTCTTAATCATACGTCGCTTTTTACAGACGACTTTAAGGAAGCTGTTTCGTATAACAACAGAGAAGCCGATGCGCAAAAAGAGCGCTTTGAGTTTCTTTTGGAGTATATCAGTGAAAACTATGTTAAAAAAGAAACTTAATATCAAATAGGGAGTCCGAATGGCTCCCTTTTATATTTGAAAGGAAATAGCAAATGAAAATAGACGTAACGGATATGGATAGTCAGATGATATCTTGGTTTACAAAGATGCTTAAAAAAGAAAAGGAGGAGGCTCTTTGTATAGCAGATACTGAGCATATCTTTGCCGAAAGCGAGGATAATAAAGAAAAAATTGACTATCATGATGATATGGAAAGAAGGTATAGAGCCTATGCTATCATACTTGATAGTTATATTTTAAAATTGAAAGGTGATGAGTAAATGGAAGGAATCAAAGGAAAAGAGTATACCATAGACCTAAGCGGATCTATAATAAGGTATATGGACTTTTATGGTAATACTGATAAGTATAATAGAGGTCAATGTTTGTATAATAGAGGTCAAGGTTTTATATCTCTAATACCCACAGAAGATCAAATAAAAAGACTTAAAACATGTGGTGCCAATATTTATGAGAGAGAAGGATTCGAGCCTCATGTTAAAGTAAACATTAACAAGAAAAGACCACCTCGAATAGTTATAAAGACTGATAGAGATGACATATTAAACGAACATATCTTTCATATGATAGATTGTAATGCCGCAAGGATTACTGATGTTTCAAATATTGTAGCTAATATATATGTCTTAAATGTTAAAAACGTGCCTGTAGTTAAATTATATTTGAAGCATCTTGAGATGACAGTCGAAATGTTGGATGATGATCTTATCAACAAGTATGAAAAACAACGAGGAGGCAAGTGTGTAATGAGTCATCATAGAAGAAAAATTATATTCGATGATCTTGAGACTTTAAATACTTTCAAAGAATCGATCGATTTTCTTTTCTCCAACGGAGGCAAGCATACTAACAGAATGTATGACAACATAACTGAGCTTAATAACAGATCCGATAATCATACGTATTATATTCTTACATTCATATGTGACAAGGGTACTTGGAATTATATTAATGCACTTTATAAGTTTAATAAAAAGAGAATTACAAGACTTGAAAAATATTCTAAGCTTGTTAAATCGAATGTGTTCACTCATTATATTTGTAAAGTAGATGACAGCAAAGAAGTAACAGATCTTACGATTAGTGACGCATACAACTCGATGACAGATGAACAGCGTGATGCTATTGATAGGTTTTTAGGATGTATGATCGAGCATAAAAAAGCGGCTAAACGATATAAAGAAGTCTATGAGACAATGAATGAAGACCAAAAGAAAGTATGTTGTTATCTGATAAGTCAAACTAAAAAGAAAGAGGATGTTCGTTAAGAAATCACGTCTTAAAATAGAAGGAGGTGATCATATGAGTACATGGCATTATATTTGTAAGGATACGGTCATGTTTAAAAGCGACAAAGATCCGAGAAATGGACTATGGTATTGTTACCTCACAGACACGTTCGATTATATTTTGAACGATCATAATTGGGTTTGTACTAACAATGCACAAGATGAGTACGACTGGATTGCAGATCAGCTTGATCGAATGCTTGAGTCTAATGATGGTAAATTTATATTCATACCAACACCCGAAGTCGCGACGAAGATTGACGCGTATTATGCGGAAAAAGAGCTGGAATACTCATAAAGCCCATCCGATTTGTTAAGAGGGTTAATACCCTCTTATATTTTTTTTTCAAAAGAGGTTTAACGATGGATTTTTTAAATACAATAATAACAGAAATGACTAAAGGTAATTTTTCACTTGCAATATTACTTGTAGGTATTGCTCAGCTTGTCGTGATGATATTTAACGTTATAAAGCGAAAGTGAAAATTTCCCCGGTAGGATTTTTTGTGAAAAGTTTTTTAAAAAAGTAAAGGAGGAAAAAACATGTCTAATAATATGCCAATAGGAAAGTTCTCCTATTTTGCAAATAATCAGGAATGGGATAATAAGACATTAAAAGACCTTCGAGATAATTATCTTGTGTTTTATGCAGGAGGGATATTTGGAATAAGGATACATCCGAGAAAGAATGCCGAACCTATATTCGAAATGCTTATGGAAGACGATGGACATCTTTTCAGTATCAATGACGGTGATATGGGGGTACACTTTAGTTATCTGTGGTGCGATGATCTTATTGACGTTATTAGTAGTGCACGCTTATATTGGGCTATAAAGGAGTACCATGAGACGGCGAAGTTGAATCGTATTTAAACTATCGCACTAAAATCGACTCCTATAATAGAACCATTAACTGATTTTATAGGAGGAGAAATATGAAAGAAAGCATATTCATCATTCTATTTATTGGAATGATGGCATTTTTAGGAGTTTACAACGGACTTAGCGATAAGCCTGATATCGAAAAACTCTCTAAAAGCGAGGTTTGCGCTTATACTGAAGACGATCTTAGGGCTGAATTCGAAGCCAAAGAGATTACTGAAGAGATGATTGAGAACCTTACTGCCAGAGAGTTTTATGAGATCATGCTGGAAAACTAAGGAGCCAAAAGCTCCTTTTTTTACTTTTTCGCATAAAAATCAGCCCTTATAATAGAAGAACTTGACAATACAAAAGTTATTTTTTGAAAGGAGTTTTATTATGGAAAAAGTAAAGAATTTTGTAACATGGACACTGATCGGTGTTATGGCGGCAGGTATCATTTATGGTGGTTACCGCGCTGAAAGCATAATCAGCAAACAGGAAGCAAAAATCGCAGCTTTGACAGAAAAGGTCAATTATTGGGAGACAGCTGCGTATTGTCAGGAGGAATTGAAGGAGGAAGCACGTACTGAAAGAGACCGGTACAAAGCAGCAAACGAAGGTGCAGCAGGAGTTATTAGGACTCTTGCCAACCGGGATTAGCGTTTGTACTTGTCTTTAGAGGGACGTGCTCCCTCTTTTTATTTTTTCCATACTCGCATATAAGTCAGCTCTTATAATAGGAGACATGTAGGTTTAATTATATTTGTAAAGGAGGTGCTTTATGATAACAATTACAATACTACTGCTGATCATTGTAGTGGTAGCGGCGGTTCTTGCCGGTGTTCTTACAGCTATAGGACTGCTCGCGTTACCACTACTTGATGTAGTAGTAGCAGTAGTGGTAATTGGAGGTATAGCATGGCTTATACGAGCTATAAGTGAACGTGCTGGCTCCAAAAAGAAGAAAAGAGATGAGCCCGATTAAAGGGCTCTTTTCTTTTTCGCACAAAAGTCAGCCTCTTAAATGGAACATGGTGTCGATAATTATATTTGTAAAGGAGGAAGACATGGCAAAAAACTACTATAACACAAATATCCAGCTCGATGAGGAACACCAGGATGAAGTTCTCGAGGAGTATCGGGAATTCCTTAGAAAGGAGCATCTTGAGAATAACGCCAGTAGAAAATCTGCTGAAACAAAGCAGACAGCTATCTACGTAGGTGTTATGGCTGCAGGACTTGCGGTCCTTTTTAGGGAGCAGATAGCCGAAGGAGTAAAATCTGGTGCTGCAAAAGCGAAAAGCTGGGTAAAAAAGAAAATGGGAAAGGAGGTTGAGCCTGAAGTCGACAAAGACGGCAACATCGTTGTCGATGCCAAAGTGTCCGATGCAGATAAAGAGGGGAATTAACCCCTCTTTATATTTTTTTAAGGAGGATGCAAATGGGGTACGAACGCTGCCATAATTGCAAAGAAAGATACGAGGGATGCCAAGACAGGTGTCCCTATTATATTTCAATGAAATTGATAGATATTGAAATAAAAGACGCTATGGAAAAAGACAAACGTCTTTATAGACTCGAATACGAGAGGAGGATTACAAAAGAAGAAGCGACATCTAACAAAAGAAATGGTAAAAAAGGAGCAAGTAGAAGAACCAGATCGAGGATGTGAAAATGATATTTATAGACACTACTGGTAAAGCAAATATTACGCCAGAAAAGAAAAAGACCGATAAGAAATCTCACAACAAGGGTGAGATTTTTAGAATGATATTTGAAAGAGAGGTGAAAAGAAATGAGCGGAATAAATAATATAGAAAGCGAGGGAGATGATAATGAATAAGTTTTTAATCATGGGAGAGGTTATACAACTCCCATACGAAGTTATGAGACTGCGGCTCTTAGAATTAGAGTTGAAACACCCCTTTCAAGTTGAGGCGGAGGTATGGAAAGCAAAATCTGATAAACCATACGATTATTGGATTACTTTTATCGTTAAACGGATTGGGGATAAGGCATATATTATATCTGAAGAGGGTGAATCAAAAGGAGTGGCTAATGAGATTTGTTAAAATAGAACCTATAGACAGACCCGCAGTATACATAGATCCAGAATATGCAATAAGTATTGACCCGAACCATACAAAACAGAAAGTGAGGATAAGGAATGATTGAGTATTGGAGACATTTTAAAACTGTTTTTATTCATAAATATTTTGTATTTAGAGAATGTGCTGCTTGCGGAATTTTGTGGCAAGGTATTATTCACGACCTTTCAAAATTCGGACCTACTGAATTTGTATCATCAGCTAAGCATTTTCAAGGAAATAGAAGTCCAATAGAGGCAGAAAAAGAAGAATGCAGTTACTCCAAGGCATGGTTACATCACAAAGGATGCAACAAACACCACTGGGAATACTGGACTGATTTTTCAGATAATGGGGATATTATTGCAAATGAAATCCCCTACAAATATGTAGTTGAAATGGTTTGTGATTGGATTGGTGCAGGAAAAGCATATAGTAAAGATAAATGGACACAGGCTGATCCAATTAATTACTTTAATTCACATAGACAAGGGAGATATTTTCACCCAAACACAGAAAAACTTTTGATAGCATTCCAGGAATGCATAAGAGATAAAGGATTGAAAGAGTTTCATAGAATAGTCAAGAAAGGTAGAAAGTGAGGATAAGGAATGAGCAAGTGCAAAATATGCTGGCATGCTACAGCATCATTAAGCGGTAAATACATTTGTCCTTTTGATAAATGCGAAAAAGAAGAAGCAAGGAAAAGATTAGATACTATAAAGAAAAGACACAGAAAGTGAGGGTAAGGAATGAGTATACAAGACTTAATTAAGCAATTACAAGATATTATATTGATATACGGTGATAAAACTATCTTAACAATAACAGACGATGAATTTGAATATAGAATCAAAGATATAACAGGTAAGCAATGCGCAAAATATTTTGAACCAGCAGACCATGTTGCAGAAGTCGCGGTAAGAATATGCAAAAGTGAGGAGGAAAGAAAATGTTGATATATGAGTATGAGTTTGAAGATGGGGAGATATACAGGTTGCTTAATAAATGCTTTTCGATTGCAGATTTAGTGGCATTGGAAGAATTACATGGTCGTAAAATAAGATTTGGCAGGAGGAAAGTGCTGAAAGTGAGAAATAAGAAATGAAACTATACGATTTTCAATTACAGACTTTTGCTAAATGGATAACTTTTATTCCAACGGTTTAAGTACACATTAATAATCCTATGTATAAGGAGAAAAACATAGCTCTGATACTGAATATATTCATTTGACATTTTAGATGACCATTTCTTAATGAAAGTGTGGCGAGGAATGACAAGATTTAACACGTTTACTGATGAAGAATTAGATGCAATGGAATTGGCATTTTGCAATGAGAGATTAGTATATCTTGTTGATGAAATACGTATAGAAAGAAGACACAGAGAAAGCAAACAAGGTGGGGGTGATAAAGAATGAAAATTATTATGATTGATTGTAATGCAGAAGAAATAAGAGCGAACAGAACACTATTTGATAGCATAACGGACGCAGTAAGTAACTTTGTATCCAATATGAATAATGCAGGGATTACGCCTGAAACGTTATCGGCATTACACGAAGATGAAGAGGAAACAGAAGACAGCGAATAAGTTAAAATTCTGTTCTATTAAGAAACACAGAAAGCGAGGAAGAAAATGACATTAGATGAAGCAATTAAACATGCAGAGGAAGTGGCAGAAGAACAGGAGAAATTGACAAAAGAATGGCATGAAAATCAGGTTAGAAAGTGCAAACTTATTCCTTTTGCTGAAATGGATTATACACATGAGAATGAGTGTAAAGAATGTGCCGCAGAACACCGACAGCTTGCAGAATGGCTGAAAGATTATAAGCAGCTATTAGAGCAAGAGTCAAAGACAGAATTGAAAGCGAGGATAAAGGAATGAATATTAGAGATTATGCGAAAGACGAACTTAAAAGGATTGGAATGATTGATTCTGGAGAACCTTATAACGATTTGGCGGCAGAGGCAATCTTAGATTTGATTGAGTTGTTTGATTCTCAGGGTCATAGCGGATTTTCTGCCTCTTATGTTGTTAACACTTTTAGCAGACTTGCGATGTTTAAACCTCTTTCACCGCTAACAGGTGAGGATGATGAGTGGAATGATGTTGGAAACGGTCATCTTCAAAACAAAAGATATTCTGCGGTGTTTAAAGACAAAGATGGCACCGCATACAATATAGATGGAAAAGTATTTACTGATGATGGGAAGGCTTGGTATACGTGCGGAGACTCTAAAGTAAATGTGACTTTTCCTTATGTGGTTCCTGATAAACCTGAGTATGTATACCGAAATAAGGGGGATAAAGAATGATAAAAATAAAAGTGTTGTATGGAATATCGTTTGATCTCGGTCTTAAAAGAATTCCGGTGAACTTCTGTCCTTTTTGTGGACGGGATCTTCATGAGGTTGAAAATATCAAAAAAAGGAGATGGTAATGAATAGGTTTTTAATCATGGGAGAGATTATACAACTCCCGTATGAAGTGATGACGCTACAGCTCTTACAGTTCGAGTCGAAACACCCCTTTCTGCACGCCTTTCTAATTGCAGCAGAATCCGATAAACCATACGATTATCATATTATTTTTATCACTACATGGAGTAAAAATAATATATACGTTATAACCGAAAAAAGGAAATGGTAATGAGTGCGACGAGGAAATATTAAAATCAGTATATTATCCACGGGTCTCGGGATAAATATTATATTTTTGAAAAGTTTATCATTATTTTATTTAAGGAGGTCTAATATGAGTTGTAAATATTGTGATTTTAAAAGTGAAGATAGTGCACCTAATATCTGGTCGGATTCTTTCAAGTTTGGTTTACTTGGCAGATTAGATATGGAGGCATATATAAGCGATTGTAACAAAGACCATAAACCTGTGATAGAGGTACAGGCTGATATTTGCGATCAGGAGGACAATTCCATTGATCTCGGTGTTAAAAGGATTCCGATATATTTTTGTCCTTTTTGTGGAAGGGATTTGATGTTGGAAGATCTTCACGATCTATATGACATATATAACGATAGTAAGATGTGTCGTATTATATTTACTTCTCTAAGAAATTTTGGGATAAGATATATTGAGGATATGTCTTTTATAACAAGAAAATATGCCAGCCAGATTAAAGGACTTGGTAAAAGATCACTTTCAGATTTGGATGATATCATGAAAGAGTATGACGTGTCATATAGCGAAACTAATGATCTTATTGAAAAGTTCAACCTAATACACGTAGGTGACGTTATAAGATTCGCACATATTGGCTCTCAAAAAAAGTTAACAGGCACTATAATATATAAGGAGGACTCTTGTCAATCACAGTTTTTACATATAAACATCAAGAAAGAAGACGGCAATATGTATGCGACACAGCTTGTCAGAGAAATAATGAGTATCGAAATCATCAAAAGTACAGGAAAGAATACAAGGGCAGAAAGTGAGGAATAAAGTGTTATGGAGATGTCGTTAGATGAAGCAATCAAACATACTGAGGAAGTGGCAAAGAGATATAGAAATAAGTTAAAGGTATATGAAAATATAGATGAAGATAGACCTCTTTTTACTGAAGAGGAAACGGAATGTAGACGTTGTGCTGAAGAACACAGACAGCTTGCAGAATGGCTGAAAGAATTAAAGGACTGCAGAGAACGCACACCATTCTATGAGGCAGGTTATAACGATGCAAAAAGAGAGATTGCATTAAGCGGAGAATACGAAAGGGCTTACGAGCGTGGTAAAGCTGACGCACAGCCAAAGACAGAGGTGCTTGACAAGATAAGAGCCGAGATAAGGGGAAAGTACCGAGTGATTTTAAAAAACATTCCTAAAGATGATTGGGCTGTAAAATGGAATCAGTGTCTTGATGAGGTATTGCAGATAATGGAAAAATATACGGCAGAAAGTGAGGAATAAAGATGGATGCAAGAAAATT
>Ga0326511_10002550_pt1 | contig 14742 bp, 14 predicted proteins | sample 0_2496_0518_D_FD_203701 | JGI IMG/M metagenome (GOLD analysis project Ga0326511, IMG submission 203701) | Bovine rumen microbial communities from UC Davis, California, United States - 0_2496_0518 | ecosystem: Host-associated > Mammals > Digestive system > Stomach > Rumen | place: USA... | reverse complement strand
TCAAGTCCTACTTTACTTTTTTGCATTGTTGTCTTTATTGTTTGTTTATTGTTTTTACACTATAATTCGGACTGCAAAGATACGAAATAATTTTTATATATAAGAAAAAACTTTCAAACAACCACCCACCAAACACCTACCCGATTCGGCATTTCTTATATTGTTCTTATATCGTTTTCATATCGTTCTCATATACTTCTCATATACTTCTTATATAGGAGATATAAGAACTATATGAGAAGTATATAGGAACGATATAAGAAGGGCCGAATCGGGTAGGTGTCGGGTGGGGTGCCGACCGGTATGGGTATCCGAGTCGCGGGCAAAAAAAAAGAAAAGCCCGCCAGGTGGCTGGCGGGCTTTAGGGGGGAGCTTATTTTTCCCCTACGGTGTCGGGGGGTGTGGTGGCGGTGCCGGAGGAGGGTGCGGTGGCGGTGCCGGAGGGGGGTGCGGCTGATGCGGCCGGGGTGGCCGGGGTGGCGTCTTTCTTCTTTTTGGGCATGCGGATGTCGCTCAGCGAGTGGTTGCGGTCGAACTTGCTGATGTCCACATAGCCCTTGATGCCGCTGATATGGCCGGTCTCGGTGTATTGCCAGAGGGTGAAACGGGCCCTGGGGTAGCCGCGGTAGTTGGCGATGAAGATGTGGTACTTGCGGTATTTCTTGCCGCTGAGGTGCTCGCGATAGAGGCGCTCGGAGGTGTAGATCATGGGTTTGACACCGTACTCCTTCTCCATGAGTTCCAGCAGCTTGTCGACACGGGCCATATTGAGGCGGCCCACATGGTGCCCCTCGATGTCGAGCACGGGTATGAGGTCCTGCTCGCTTTTCTTGACCATTTTCTTGAAGTTGGCGAACTGCTGGTAGGCCGTGGTCTTGCTGCTGTAGAGGTGGTAGCTGCCCACCAGCAGGCCGGCCTTGCGGGCCTTGGCCACATTGGTCTTGTAGTAGGGGTCCTGGATGGAGGTGCCTTCCGTGGCTTTGATGTAGACAAACTTCACCGTTTTGTCCTTTGCCACCTTGGTCCAGTTGATTTTGCCCTGGAACTTGGAGACGTCGATGCCGCGGGTCTTCACCTGGGCCTGTGCAGGGACGAAGAACGACAGATGAAAAACGAGTACGGCAAGGACGCACAGTGCCTTGCGTGCAACACCTGTCTTCAAGAAAAAGGGTTCATTCTTCATCGTTCATTCTCCTTTTCGGCTCACATGGCTATCTCGTCGCCGTTGGCGTGGAAAAACTTGAAGTCGAGCAGACTGAATTTTTCCGACGGATTGACGGTGAGCTTCACGTGGTACTTGCGGCCCCACTGGCTCTTCAGGCTCTTGAACCACCCTTTTGTCAGATAGGCCTGGACGTAGGGATGGGTGACGAGGGTGAGGTGTTTTTCGTTCGACGAAGTGAGCACATATTTCAGGCTGGCCTCGATTTCGTCCACCACCACAAGGCTGCTCTTGATGGTGCCGGTGCCGTCGCAGAAGGGGCACTTCTCCTGCACGTCCACCTCCATGGCGGGGCGCACACGCTGGCGGGTGATCTGCATCAGCCCGAACTTGCTCAGCGGCAGGATGGTGTGGCGCGCCTTGTCGCGCTTCATCTCCTCGGTCATGACGTCGAAGAGTTTCTTGCGGTTCTCGGCCTTGTTCATGTCCACGAAGTCGACAATGACGATGCCGCCCATGTCGCGCAGGCGCAGCTGGCGGGCAATCTCCTTGGCGCTCTCGATGTTCACCTGCAGGGCCGTGTCCTCCTGGCCGCTGCCGGCTTTTATATGGTTGCCGCTGTTGACGTCGATAACGTGCATGGCCTCGGTGTGCTCGATGTAGAGGTAGACTCCGGAGCGGATGGTGACAATCTTGCCGAAGGCACGGCGGATGTCGCGCGAGATGCCGAACTGCTCGAAGATGGGCGTATCCATCTTGTAGTGCTTGACGATGTCCTCCTTGCCGGGGTCGATGGTCTTGACGAACTGCTTCACCTCGGCGCAGAGGTTGGCATTGTCGACGTAGATGGTGTTGAAGTCGTCGGTGAGCACGTCGCGCAGCAGGGCGGTGGTGGTGCCCAGCTCGGCATAGACCTTGGTGGGGGCGTTGACGCGCTTGAGCTTCTCCGTCATCTTGGCCCAGCAGTCCATGAGGTGGCGCAGGTCGGCGTCGAGTTCGGCCACCGTGCGGCCCTCGGCCACCGTGCGGACGATGACGCCGAAGTTCTGGGGGCGTATGCTCTGCAGCAGACGGCGCAGGCGGTTGCGTTCCTCGCCACCTTTGATTTTCTGCGAGATGGATATCTTGTTGCAGAACGGGGTGAGGACCAGGTAGCGGCCGGCGATGGAGATGTCGCCCGTCACCTTGGGGCCCTTGGTGGAGATGGGTTCCTTGGTGACCTGCACCAGCACGGGCTGGCCCACCTTGAGCACACTGTTCAGGTTGCCTACCTTCTCGAGGATGGGTTCAATCTTGAAATTATTGAGCGTGGCGGCCGAGGCGTCTCCATTCATGGCCAGACGCAAATACTTGTCCACCGAGTTGTAGTCGGGACCAAGGTCGAGGTAGTGCATAAAACCCTCCTTGTCGCCGCCCAGGTCGACGAAAGCGGCATTGAGTCCCTGCATGATTTTCTTCACCTTGCCGAAGAAGATGTCGCCCACGGCGAACTGTCCGGTGGTCATCTCTTTGTGGAGCTCGACAAGGCGCTTGTCCTCCATGAGGGCTATCTGGACGCTTTCACCAGATGATGAAATGACTAATTCTTTATCCAATTACAATATCTTTTGTACATATATATACAGGCAACGGTGCCTGATTGTCAATCGCATACATTGACTGGATGGCGACTGTGCATCGCCAAAAAAGAGTAAAACAAACTACAAACCGACACAATGAGCCGGTATGTAATTTGTTTTAGTCTTTTAAATCCAGCAGAGTCGACGCCTTGGGCGTCAGACCTTACTTCTTCTTATGTCTATTCTTGCGCAGGCGTTTTTTACGCTTGTGCGTAGACATTTTGTGTCTTTTGTGCTTCTTTCCGTTAGGCATAGTTCTTATTGTTTGATGTTATTTAACTTTCTTTTTCACATCCTGCATGAAAGTCTTGGCGGGCTTGAAAGCGGGAATGTTGTGTGCGGGAATGATAATGGTGGTGTTCTTGCTGATGTTGCGGCCGGTCTTCTCAGCACGTTTCTTCACGATGAAGCTGCCGAAACCACGCAGGTACACATTTTCGCCCTCGGAGAGGCTCTCTTTGATCACGGTCATGAACTCCTCGACAGTTGCCTGGATGGCGACTTTCTCGATACCGGTTTTCTGAGCTATTTCAGCTACGATTTCTGCCTTTGTCATTTTTATAAATATTTTTTATGTTAATCTATATCTTTATTAAACTGTTTTTCAACCCAAATTGGATTGCAAAAATACTACTTTTTTTTCATATAGAGAACATTTTTTTGAAAAAAGGGTACCTTTTAACTCAATTTCACACCACAAGGCACTATATTACAATAACTTGAACAAAGTTATTTTTTTTCTCCCAAGGACGAAATTCACCCATCAACAGCACTACTTCGGGCAACCTTTAAGGGCTAATTTTAAAATATTTAAGACCTACTTCAGCAGGAGTTTCTTCGCAACGGTCCCCACGTCGGTGCCGATGCGCACAACATAGGCTCCGCGGGGCCAGGAGGCGACGTCGAGGGTGCACTTGTAGCCGGAGGCTTTCTTGCTGCAGATGCGCTGCCCTTTGGCGTCGAAAACCTCTATATCCGCCAAGCCGAAACTGGAAACGACCTGGACCCTGTCCGAAGCCGGATTGGGCGACACAGACACATAGCGGGCCGCCCACTCCGGCGTGCCGATGCCAACACCAGTGGTGTCGCTGCCGCCACCGGTTGTGTCAGGAGGCGCCAAAATCGGGAATATCATTGGATGTCCGAACCACCACCCAAAACAATGCCACATCCTCTCCATTTCACCAGTCGAGGGGTCATAAACCATCGCCAAACACTTCTCGACTGTAGGCCTTGGTTCAAGACCGGTACCATCAAGAGCCGAAAACGCGCCCAACGAAATATCCGCACGAGTACTGATTTCATGCCCCTGCCAAGGTATTTGGCCAAGATAGAACGAATCGGTAACCGTCACCGGACTGGGGAAATAGCGCTCGTGGATTGGCACCGCCGGCAAAGGTTCCATGTACGGGAACGAAAAATTGAGCCTTAAATAATAACTAGGCCTCTGCCATGCGTGAACATACATATACGACGTATCCACCAACTCCACCAGACTGTCACCCACCGCGTCGAACAGCATCAGCCACGTATAGGCATAGTAGGAAGAAGTATCCTCTCCCGGATAGATTTCCCAATTTAAATAATCGTTACTACTAAAAAGAGCCGCGGCAATGCCTAATACCTCCAAGGTGTCATCCGTCATGAAACGATAACCGACCTTCAAATCTTGGCCTCGATTTACTGAGGAGTGATATAGAAGATACGCAGTATGGGTCTTTCCGTCAGGGCCATATTCGAACTCGCTCGGGTAATACGGAAACTCGTCACCAATCATATAGCGCGACAAATCCCTAATATCATTCAACACCACCGTATCCTGCGCCTTGGCACCTACAACCGACATCATAAAGACAGCAAATCCGATAATAATCTTTTTCATAATATATTACATTTAAATTTTCATAAGCAACCCGTCGAGAGAATTGGAAGATACCTGAAATTGCAAACAGTGTGTTTTTTAGACGCTTGTGGTTTTTTTTTATTTCAAAGCCGAAACAAAGTTACACATTTTTTTTGAATCCACACAAAAAAAATGCATTTTTTTCTAAAAAAAGGATAATCAGGATCTGGCGCCCAGGCTTTTACCGAAGGTCACCACCAGGAGGAAAACGGCGGCCAAGGAGCATGCCAGGGTGACCTGCCAGCCGATGGCCAGCGGCTCCGCCGGGTCGAAGGCGAAGCCCTGCGAATAGGCCAGCCAGGAGGCCACGACTACAATGGCGTTGTTGACAAAATGGGCCGTGGCGTTGACCACCAGCGACCCGCCGCCCACATAGAGGTAGCCCAGCAGCCCGCCCAGCAGGAAGCGCGGCAGGAAGGCGAAGACCTCGAAATGGGCCAGGCTGAACACCGCCGCCGTCACCCACACGGCCACATGCACATTGCCGAACCAGCGCTGCAGAAGGTTCTGTACGCCAGCGCGGAAGAACAACTCCTCGCACACCGCCGGCACCAGGGCCACGCACAGCAGGCTCGCCAGCGGGTTCACCTCGCGCATCAGGAGCTGCAGGGTTGCCTGCGACTGCTCGCCGGCGTCCCTCAGCGATTTCTCGACGGGCGCCAGAGCCTCCGGCAGACGGAAAGCGTCGTTCCAGGTGGTCAGCCAGTCGGTCAGCGGCACCAGCAGCAGCATCACCATCACTCCGGCCAGGGCCAGCAGCCACCGGCGCCCGGAGAAGTCGAGTCCCAGCCACTGCCGCTGCCCGCCGCGGTGGTACAACCATGCCACCACGAGCGTCGGAAGGGCGAACATCAGCACCTGCGACAGCGCCTGCCACGAAAGCCACGGCCACCATGCGCCGCCGCCCTTCGGCGTCCCGATGCCACACGATACGCCCACCACGGCAGCCACCACCATCATCGACAGCGACAACAGAAAAAGCACCAAAAGGTGCATAAAAGGATGGGAGAATCGTTTCACTTGGTGACCCCGGCGGGATTCAAACCCACGACTTTCGGAACCGGAATCCGACGTTCTATTCAGCTGAACTACGGGGCCTGCTTTGCAAACAAGCACTATCAATAACTGCAAAAAAAAAATTATATTGTGTCCGCGACGAAAAAAAATTTCACTTTGCCCCCTCCCCTGCCCCGCGGCCCGGGTACGGAAAGTGGAATAATTATCGAAATTCGATAAAAATCTGTGCTTTTGCAACTCATTGGAAAACAGTACCCTTAAGGCACCATCTTCTTCCCATCTTCTTACCACGTTCTTACCACCTTCATACCATCACCCTATCCGGAAGAACATGGTAGGTCCGGGACACGAACGGGGCGAAAATATAATATTAAATAGATACAATAAATAAAACAAAAACGCGTTATAAGAGTCCAAACAGGAATAGAAGTGAACAGAAAAAGAAGATACATACTGGCATCGTTGATGCTGTTTTGCGGAATGGCCACCGCACAGAACCATTCGGTTATGGCCAGCGGCCAGTGGTGGAGGCTGACGGTGGACGAAGACGGCGTCTACTGCATCACCACGCGCGAGATTCCTGCGCTGCAGGGGGCCGACATCGACGGCCTGGCGGTCTACGGCCGCGGCGGCGCCATGCTCTCCACCGAGAACTACCTCACCTCCACTGCCGACATGCAGGATGTGCGCATCGACATCCGCGACCACAACGGCAACCGCCGCTTCGACTCCAGCGACGAGCTCCTCTTCTACGGCGAGGGTGCCGGAGGCTGGAGCTACGACAGCGGCCTGCGGCGCTGGGTGCACACCACCCATGCCTACGCCGCCGCGAACCACTACTTCCTCACCACCGGCGCCACGCAGCCAAGCCGCATCGCCACGGCCCCGGCCGTCGAGCCCGACACGGTGATGGACAGCCACACCGTGGTGGCCATCCACGACAACGACATGGTGAACATCTACCGCTCCGGCCAGGTGTGGGTGGGCGAGCGTTTCTCCACCTCGCAGCCGCAACGCACCTTCGAAGTGCGCCTGCCGGGCACGGGCATCAGCGACGTCAAGCTGCGCTACGCCGTGGCCAGCACGGCCACCTCGCGGGCCGACTTCACGCTGGGCACCACCGGTTTCAGCCGCCAGGAAAGCACCTCGGAATACACGCCCTATCGCACAACCATCGACCAGCTGTCCGCCAGTCAGTCCAGCTACACCTTCACCCTGCGCTTCTCGACGGTCGACAATGCCGGCCTGGGCTACCTGGACTACATCGAGCTCAACGCCCACGCCGCCTTGGCCTTCGGCGGTGGACAGACCGTGGTGCGCAACGAGCGCCACCTGGGCTCGACGGCACGCTTCGCCATGTCGGGGCTGGGCAATGCCCGCGTTTGGGACGTCACCGACAACATGGCCGTGCGCGAAATGGACGTAAGCGCCAATGCCTGGACCGACAGCACCAACGGGGCTCGCACGTACGTCGTCTTCGACGAATACTCCTACCTGACGCCCGGCGACATAGCCGAGGTTGCCAACCAGGACCTCCACGGCGCCCCGGAGGCCGACCTGGTCATCGTCACCCTCGAAGCCTACCGCGACCAGGCTGAACGGCTGGCCGCCCTCCACGAACTCTTCGACGGCATGGCCACCCTGGTGGTCTCGGACCAGGAGGTGTTCAACGAATACTCCTCCGGCATGCGCGACCCGATGGCCATCCGCTCGCTGCTGCGCGACCTCAAGCAGCGCCATCCCGCCCGTCCGCCGCGCTACCTGATTCTCTTCGGCAAGGGCACCTACGACAACCGCAACCTGCTGGGCAGCAATGTGCCCACGATGGTCACCTACGAAACCGTCTTCTCGTTCGACAGCGACGGCAACTCCTATGCCAGCGACGACATGCTTGGCTACCTCTCCGCCACGGGCCACGGCTCGGCGTCGGAGACCCTCGAAGTGAGTGTTGGCCGCATGCCGGCCAAGAACAGCGACGAGGCCACCCTGCTGGTGGACAAGGTGGAACGCTACCTCACCCGCAAAGACCTCGACGACGAGGCGAACCGCGGCGACTGGCGCAACTATGTGGCGCTGCTGGCCGACGACGCCGACCCCGGCCGTCCCGGCGACACCACCTTCGCCCACTCCTCCGAGACCATCGCCGAAGCCCTCAAGGCCTCCATGCCGCAAATCAACATCGACCGCCTCTACGCCGACGCCTACCACCAGGAGTCGGGCTCCATAGGCTCCTACTATCCCGACCTCAACAACGCCCTGCGCCAGCGCATCAACTACGGATGCCTGCTGCTGAACTATATCGGCCACGGCTCGACCGAGTACATAGGCACCGAACGCTACATCGAGCCCTCGCACATCACCGGCTACACCAACGGCGACCGCATGCCCTTCTTCGTCACCAGTACCTGTTCCTACGGCCGCTTCGACCAAGTCGACGAGCTCTGCGGCGCCGAGATATGCGTACTGGCCCCCTCGGCCATGATTGGCGTCATCAGCGCCACACGCCCCATCAGCCACATCGAACGCTTCAACCGCGACGTGGTGCTCTTCGCCCTCGACCCCGCCAACACCGTCGGCGACGCCCTGCGCATGGCCAAGAACCGCACCATCACCTCGATGTCCATCAACCTGCTGGGCGACCCGGCCCTGCGGCTGAGCCAGCCCGCCAACCGCATCAAGGTGACGCACATCAACGCCGTGCCCGTCGACGACACCGAGGACATACAGGCCGATGTGCTGTCGCGCGTCACCGTCACCGGCGAGATACAGGACAGCACCGGCGCCCTGCTCGAGGATTTCGACGGCACCATATACCCCATAGTTTTCGACCGCGAGATGCGTTCCACCACCCTGGCCAACGACAACCCCGGCACCGAGGTGCCCTTCTGGCAGCAGAAAAACGTGCTCTACCGTGGCAGCCACGCCGTGCAGGGCGGCCGCTTCGAGTATTCGTTCCTGGTGCCGCGCGACGTCTCCTACCAGTATGCCTACGCCAAGCTGAGCCACTACGCCAAGTCGGCCTACGAGCACGCCACCGGCAGTTTCTCGCACCTGATGCTCGGCGGCATGAGCGACACCAACTTCGACGCCTCCCTGGCGCCCGACATACGCCTCTTCATGGGCGACACCAACTTCCGCGACGGCGGACTGACAGGCCCCTCGCCCACCCTGGTGGCACTGCTGTCCGACTCGGCAGGCATCAACATCGGCACCGGCCTGGGCCACGACATCACCGCCGTGGTCGACAACAACCCCAACAGCCTCATCGTCCTCAACGACCTCTATCAGCCCGACATCAGCGACAGCCGCCGCGGCAGCGTGGCCTACACCCTCCGCGACCTGGCTCCGGGACGCCACACCGTCACCGTCAAGGCCTGGAACATCTTCGGCGTGTCCAGCACTGCCACGGTCCCCTTCGTGGTACGTGGCCTCGACACCCTCACCCACTCCGACCTCAGCGTCGCCCCCAACCCCTCGTCGACCCGCATGGCGCTCTCGCTGCGCATCAACAATCCGGCGGCCATAGCCTCCGTCGAACTGCAGATCTACAACGCCCGCGGCCAGATGGCCTACCGCTGCACACCCGCGGTCTCCGCTGAAGGATTCATCGTCGGCCCCGTTGTGTGGGACGTCAGCTCGGTGCCGCCGGGACTCTATCTGGCACGCATGGTGATGACCGACACCGACGGCGAGACCCACCAGGCAACAACGAAATGTATTGTCCGCTGACACAATAAAAGAAAAACAACCTCGTTATTTAGGATAAACTTTTAGAAAGAACAACTTAAAAGAATGAAGAAACTAACCTTCCTGACAATGCTTGTGGCCCTGAGCGGGACGCTCTTTGCACAGTATTCCGAAATCGGTCAAGAAAAGAATTTCATATCGACCGGCTTGCCCATCATTCTCATTGCCCCCGACGCCATCTCCAGCGGTATGGGCGACGTAGGCGTGGCCTCCACGCCCGACGCCTATTCCGCCCATTGGAACAACGCCAAACTGGCCTTCATCGACGGCATCGCAGGCGTCTACACCACCTACACCCCCTGGCTGCGCAAACTGAAGGTGGGCGACATGAACCTCTTCTACCTCGCAGGCTACTATCGCATCAACGACCGCAGCACCGCCGCCGCCAGCCTCACCTACTTCACCCTCGGCGACATCGACAACACCGACGTGGATGGCAACAAAATCCAGACCATGCACCCCAACGAGTTCACCTTCGATGTTTCCTATGCCCTGAAGCTCAACGACAACCTCTCCCTCGGTGCCACCGGACGCTTCCTGCGCTCCGACCTCACCAACGGCCAGACCATCAGCGACGGCAGCAGCAACACCGCCACCAAGGCCGCCAACTCGCTTGCCGCCGACATCGGCCTCTACTACCAGCAGGCCATCGACAAAACCCAGGACTTCGCCCTCGGCGCCTTCATCTCCAACCTCGGCGCCAAGCTCTCCTACTCCGACGACGACAACGACAAGGAGTTCCTGCCCGCCAACCTCCGCATCGGCGGACGCTACACCAACCGTATCGACGAATACAACAAAATATCCGTCATGCTCGACCTCAACAAGCTCCTCGTGCCTACGCCCCCGCTGCGCAACGACACCGCCGGCTGGGTCGACTACAACCAGATCGGGGTCATCGAGGGTGCCCTGCGCTCCTTCGGCGACGCCCCCGGCGGACTGCAGGAAGAACTGCAGGAAATCCAAATCTCGGCCGGTGCCGAATACTGGTATTCCGAAACCTTCGCCGTGCGCGCGGGCTACTTCTTCGAGCATGCCAACAAGGGCGGCCGCCAGTATGCCACCGTCGGCGTGGGCATCCGCTACAGCTACTTCACCGGCGACTTCTCCTACCTCATCCCCACCACCACCATCTCCACCAACTCGCTGGCCAACACCATCCGCGTCAGCATCGGTCTGGACATGAAACCCACGAAGTAAAGTTTAAAGTTTAAGGCTCTATGATGAGAATAGGAACCGGATACGACGTGCACCAACTGCAGGAAGGCCTGCCGCTGTGGATTGGCGGCGAGCGCATCGAGCACACCCACGGCCTGCTGGGCCACAGCGACGCCGACGTGCTGCTCCACGCCATCTGCGACGCCCTCCTCGGCGCCGCCGCCCTGGGCGACATCGGCAAGCACTTCCCCGACACCGACCCGCAGTACAAAGGCATCAGCAGCCTCCGACTCCTCTCCCACGTCGGCGACCTGCTCCGGCAGCACGGCTACCACATAGCCAACATCGACTCCACCGTCGTGGCCCAGCGCCCCAAGCTGGCACCCCACATCGAGCAGATGCGCCGCAACATCGCCTCCACCCTCGGCTTGGACATCGACCAAGTGTCCGTCAAAGCCACCACCACCGAACACCTCGGCTTCGAAGGCCGACAGGAAGGCATCTCGGCCCAAGCCGTAGCAATAATTGAAAATTAAAAATCGAAAATAGCATTGGACAAAACTGAAAAACCCTATGTAAGCCCCCAAGCCGACGACGAAGCCGCCGTACTGGAAGACAACGGCTGCTCCCTGGTGCTGTGGAACGACGACGTGCACACCTTCGACTACGTCATCAAGGCCCTCGTCGACATCTGCCGCCACACCACCGAGCAGGCCGAGCAGTGCGCCATCCTCGTCCACTGCCACGGCAAGTGCACCGTCAAACACGGCTCCTACTCCGACCTTCTCCCCATGCACACCGCACTCCTCAACAAGCAACTGACCTCCGAAATCGTAGAAAACTAAACACTAAACACTAAACACTGAAAACAATATGAATACAACGCTCCTCGTCATCATCCTCATTGTAGGCGTCGTCCTGCTGGCCCTTGAAGTGCTCATACTTCCCGGCGGCATTGCCGGCACCATCGGCGTGGCCGCCATAGCCTTCGGCGTATGGCAAAGCTACGTGCTCCTGGGCACCACCATGGGCACCGTCATCCTGCTCTGCGCCTTCGTGCTCTGCCTGCTGACGTTCCTGTGGATATTCAAAACCAAGACCTGGAACCGCTTCAGCCTCAAGGAGGAGAGCGACAGCAAGGTGAACCAGCTGGAGCCCGCCGTGAAGGCCGGCACCCGCGGCGTCACCATCTCGCGCCTCGCCCCCACCGGCAAAGCCCTCATCGACGGCCAGACCATGGAGGTCCACGCCGTCAACAAATTCATCGACCCCGACCACGAAATCGAAGTCGTAGCCATCGAAGGCTACCGCATCGACGTGCGCGAGGCCAACGACAACCGTTTCGAAGAAAACCCCAAAAACAATTAAGTCATGACAATTAGTACAATGATCCTCATCGGAGTGATCGTCATCGCGGTGATCATCCTCCTCTACCTGGTGCCCGTAGGCATCTGGTTCCAAGCCATCATCTCCGGCGTGCACGTCAACCTTGTGCAGCTCATCTTCATGCGCTTCCGCAAGGTGCCGCCCACGGTGATTGTCAACAACATGATTTCGGCCACCAAGGCCGGCCTGCAGATCAAGCAGAACGACCTCGAGGCCCACTACCTGGCCGGCGGCCATGTGGCCTCCGTCGTCAACGCCCTCATCAGCGCCGACAAGGCCAACATGAACCTCGACTTCAAGACCGCCACGGCCATCGACCTCGCCGGCCGCGACGTGCTGAAAGCCGTGCAGACCTCCGTCAACCCCAAGGTCATCGACACGCCCCCCGTGGCCGCCGTGGCCAAGGACGGCATCCAGCTCATCGCCAAAGCCCGTGTCACCGTGCGCACCAACATCAAGCAGCTCGTCGGCGGCGCCGGCGAGGAGACCATCCTCGCCCGCGTGGGCGAAGGCATCGTCACCTCCATCGGCAGCGCCACCAGCCACAAACAGGTGCTCGAGAACCCCGACAGCATCTCCAAACTCGTCCTCACCAAGGGCCTCGACAGCGGCACCGCCTTCGAGATCCTCTCCATCGACATCGCCGACATCGACGTGGGCAAAAACATCGGCGCACAGCTCCAGATGGACCAGGCCAACGCCGACAAGAACATCGCCCAGGCCAAGGCCGAAGAGCGCCGCGCCATGGCTGTGGCCTCCGAGCAGGAAATGAAAGCCAAGGCCCAGGAAGCCCGCGCCAAGGTCATCATGGCCGAAGCCGAAGTGCCCCTGGCCATGGCCGAAGCCTTCCGCAGCGGCAACCTCGGCATCATGGACTACTACCGCATGAAGAACATCCAGGCCGACACCGACATGCGCGCCTCCCTCGCCGCCCCCGCCGGCGCCCAAAAGCCCGCCACAAAGAAGAACGAGAATTGATAACCGACAATTGAAAATTGAATTTAAAACAATGTTCAAAAGTTCCAAACTCAGCCTCATCATCCGCGGCATAGCCTTTGCCGCCCTCGGCATACTCTGCTTCTGCTTCCCCATCGACACCATGGGCGTCTTCGCCAAGATAGCCGGCGTGGTAGTCATCCTCACCGGCGTGGTCTTCTTCTTCCTCCAATACAAGGCCACCCTCCGCAGCCTCGACACCATGGCCCTCTCGGCCTCGGTGCTCATGGTGGTGCTCGGAGTGCTCATCGTGCTCCACCCCGCCATCATCGCCATCCTCCTGGGAGTCTACATCCTCTTCGAAGGCATCGACTTCAGCCTGAACACCATCAAGTACTACCGTGCCGGTGCCAAAGGCTGGTGGCTCATGCTGCTGCTGGGCCTGGTGACCATCGGCTTCGGCGCCTGGAGCGTGTTCGTGCCCGAAATCGCCGCCGCCACCCTCAGCCTCCTCTTCGGCATCGCCTTCCTGGCCATCGGCTGCGCCAGCTTCACCGCCCTGGCGGGACTCAACCTCGTGGAGGACTACTTCGAGGCCGCCGCCAAAGCCCTCGATGCCAAGGAGGAATACGTCGAGGCCGAAGTGGTGAAATGAGACGCACACTCTTTCTGATTCTCATCGCGCTCTGCCCCCTGGCGGCAGACGCACAAACCCTGGTCCAGAAGGCCGACAGCCTTCTGGACCTTCATTATAGCCGCCTCGCCTACGACACCGCCTACATCCTGCGCCCCGAACGGCGATGGACCTTCAAGCTGAGGCCCAAGCTGTCGTGGTTCAACGTCACAAGCAACTCCGACATAGACGGCGCCGAACTCACCTGCGACGTGTCCTCCTCGCCCAAAGGGCGCCTCAGCCTCTCGGCAGGCTACAGCGGCATCAGCCTCTCCCTCTCCGCCAAGCCCGAAGTGCTCCTGGGACAAAAGGAACAGGACATCGAGGCCCGCCTCGACATCTACGGCCGTCGCATGGGCTTCGAGATGGAAATCAACGGCATCAACACCCTCGAAGGCACCCTCACCGTGGCCCTCGAAAACGACACCCTCCGCGTGCCCGCCGAACGCGGCTACGTGGCGCAGTACAACATCGTCCTCAACGGCTACTACGTCTTCAACCACCGCCACTTCTCCTACCCCGCCGCCTTCACGCAGAGCTACATCCAGCGGCGCAGCGCCGGCAGCCTCCTGGCGGGCATCTACTTCCACGGCGCCCAGACCACCGTGGGCGACTCCGCCGCGGACAACGAAGTCTACCGCATCGTCAACTCCCTCACAGCCATCGGCCTGGGCTACGGCCACAACTTCGTCCTGCCACGGCGCGACGGAGAACAGTGGCTCTTCCACATCTCCGCCGTCCCCTACTTCGCCATCCACTCCCGCGGCACCCTGCACGAACTGGGCAAGGAACGCGAATGGAAAACCCGCTTCCCCGAACTCGTCATCGTCTCCCGCGGCGCCGCCATACGCTCCTTCGGCAACTGGTTCGCGGGCTTCACCATGCAGTACGTCTGGGAACGCACCGGCACCGTCGACGCCGTCGAACTCCGTAATGCCCGCTGGCACTTCATGGGCATCCTCGGCATCCGCCTCTAGCCCCCTCCCCAACCCTCCCCCTCCTCCCCTCCAACCACCCACCTCATACCTACCCGAGAGGTACATAATTCGGCATTTCTTATATCGTTCTTATATCGTTCTCATATACTTCTCATATACTTCTTATATAGGTGATATAAGAAGTATATGAGAAGTATATAGGA
>Ga0326511_10002548_pt1 | contig 14749 bp, 3 predicted proteins | sample 0_2496_0518_D_FD_203701 | JGI IMG/M metagenome (GOLD analysis project Ga0326511, IMG submission 203701) | Bovine rumen microbial communities from UC Davis, California, United States - 0_2496_0518 | ecosystem: Host-associated > Mammals > Digestive system > Stomach > Rumen | place: USA: California... | reverse complement strand
TGTTCCAGAGACCCAGATTCTGAACGCTGCCTGCCAAGGTACCGAAGAAGCCGGTCTCGTCCGTATTTTCAGCATTTGCGGCAATGGTCAGATTCTTGATGATATGGCCGTTGCCATCCAGGCTGACATGCTTGCCATAGCCCTCAGAGAAGCTGTTGCCGAAGAAGTTGGCATTCAGCGGCCACCAGCCCTTACCCCTCATGCTGATGTCATTCATAAGCTTGAAGTAGGTAATCTGTCCGTTTACCAGACGGTCCTGCATACTCTGAAGGTCGGCGGTTGTGGCTATCTGGTAGGGGTCGGCCTCTGTACCGCGGCCCTTGGTCTGCAGCAGGGTGGCCCTCATGGTGGCGTTGTTCATGTCAAATTCTATAAGATACTTGCCGGCAGGCGAGATACGCCAGGTACGGTCCAGGCCGCGAACCAGGCTGTCCACCTTCTGTCCGCTCTCAATCTGCAGGTACTGCTCGCTGCTTCCGTAACGGGCCTCCGTCCAGCTGCTGCGGGCGGTGGTGCTGTAGTTTACCATATCCTCGGTACTGCGGCATGCCATGATGCCGAACGAGCAGAACGGGTTGGCATTGTCCTGTACCATATCCACGGTTCCCACGTACCTACCGTTGCCTACGTGCTGCAGGGGCCACTGCTCGGTATTCTTCCATCGGTCGGTGGCTCCGCTCCGGTTGGTCAGCGTACCGGTTACATATACCTGATTGTCCCAGTTGTACTCATCCTGCAACTGGCAGTCAACCGTGCCGTTCTCCAGATCCAGTACAATATAATATGTGCCGTTCAGTGCCTGCAGGTCCGTACCGCCCTCCTGAATACCGAAGGTATGGCGGGCAGGTGTCACAAAGTTGCGGTTGGCGTCGTCACACTTGTAAACGGTATTGACACGGCGGAAGTAGAAGCCTGAGCGCTGGTAACCCTGTATCCGTCGGCTACGGTCCTGCAGGGTAACAGTTCCTGTCCACTTGCCCTCACTGTTCGGGTACAGGGGGTACAGGGCACACATACGATTGTAATCCCATTCGCCGTTCTCAGCGTCCTCATCATAGAGGTCGCCCTGCACATAGATGACATTACCGAAGCGTGGATCCTTCATCAGCTCCTCAACCCTCTCTGTTACCTGTGTGTCTGTAAGGCTGCCTTCCACAATGGCGGAGGAGAGCTCGTTGTACAGGTTGTTCAGATAGTCGGCCAGATCGCCTGAGCCCAGTCCGTCTGACATATCTATGGCAAACTGACTCAGGTCAGCCAGTTGCCTGTACAGCTCAATGCTGGTTTCTATGGCGTTGAACTCATCGCTGATCAGACCTATGTACTCCAGTTTCTTGGCTGTATCGCTGCCGGTACGGATCTGACCTATGTACTTACGAATGTTATCAATGTGCTCCTGGCTGAAGAACCGTTCCTGGTCGCTCCGCTGAATCTCCAGCAGGTCCAGGCGGGTCTCATACTGCTCCATCATATCATTGACAGCCTGCTGGCTCTCACCCTGATAGATAAGCTGGAATCTGCCCCATACGGTATGGTTCTTGTTGCGCCAGGGCTTGGCATCGTTGCGGATACCTAATCGCAGTGTCCCGTCTGTAACCACCGCATAGGCACTCTGTCTGTAACGGTTGCCGTTGAATGCAAAGCTGGCTGTAAAGGTATTGTCGGGGATGTAGCCTATCCCATCCAGCAGGATATCCACAGAACCTGTCTGCTCGCCGTTGTGCGGTGCATTGGGATCGTTGCTGCTGTCATATCGGCAGTTCACGCCGTTGATGGCATTCTCTGTCTCTAACGGATCGGCATATACACTCATGACGGGTGTATTGAAGTCATTCAGGAATAACTTGGCCGGAATGGCATCCGTACCGTCATACAGTCCTTCGTGGCCTGCACCGGGACGGTGATAGGCATTGGCTCTCAGCTCATAGATACCATTGGGGATGCCCGTTACCTGCTGCTCTACCACGAAGGTGGAGTTATAGCCGGCTGCTACGGGAACAATATCGGTGAAGCCGGAGTTGTCAATAATGTTGCCGTTGCTGCTGTCATCCAGGCTGACGGTCCATCCCTTCCATTCGCCTTCGCTGAAGTTGGGATTGACAAGTACGGAGGTTACATCCATTCCCTCGGTGGGATTGGCTGTTACCGCCTTGGCCAGCAGCATGCGGGCAAACTGCATCTCGTTCTGCAGTTCCTGAATACCCAGTTGCCGGTTCTCCCGGATATAGAGCCAGGTTCCGTTGGGGAACTGCTCTGACGGTCCGTTCTCCTCTGTCAGGTAAGCCTCCAGGTTGTCGGCCTCGTCGCCCTGCAGTTTGTCATTGTTCTGCTCCCAGTAGGCATTGATCTCGGCTACGGCGTCATTGTATGCCTGGTAGGCCGGTACACATAGCTTAATCATATCCGGCAGGCGGGCAGCCTTGTCGGCAGCCTCCAGAATCTCTTTTCTGTCTGTCAGGCTCTCGGGGCGGTCGGTAACCGTCTCATATTCCTCTATGAGGCTGTTCTGGCTTTCCAGGCTCTGAATATCCTGCGCATCCCCGGCAATCTGGCGGGCGATGAGGCTGTAAGCCTCTGCGTCATCGCCAATGTATTCCAGGCGTATGCGGTCAATGACCGTGTAGCAGTTGCTGTTCTGAATCCGGTTGCTGAAACCGATGGTCAGCGTATCTGAGGTAACAGCCAGGTACAGGAAGTTCCAGTACTTTCCCTTGCTGAAGTACTTGGCTGTGCCTGTGGGGGCAGACGGTACGTAAGTGTCATCCGCCAATTGCGTTTCGCCCAATCCGTCATTCAGCCTGTATTCCATGGCTTCGGCCGTGATGTCCTTCAGGCGGACGGCGGTACGCAGCCCGTTGCTCTCGGCATAGACGTATGAGTTGCGCAGCAGGTCCTGGAAGTTGGCAGGCTCACCGTACACTTCCTCATTGCTGAGTGCTGCCGAACGGCTGTAACCCTGTACGCGAAGGCGATAGACACCGGGTTGCAATTCAGTCAGACGCTGCCAGGTATCAAAGGTCTTGTCGGTATGTGCGGCCAGACCTTCTGTCACGTTCAGGGCTGTGCCCTCCCAACCGTAGTTGTCCACGTTGAAATCGGGATTCCTGATACCCTTGACAAAACCGTCATAATTCATATCCTCCTGGCCGCAGACGATGCAGAAGCCATGGTCGAACTCGTGGTCGGGGATGACTGCATCCTTGCTATTAGAGTAGGTGACAGAAGATGGATCTACTGTACCGTCGCAGAGCATCTTTCCCTTGGGGAAGACAATGGCATGTCCGTAAGAGAATGGAATGGGAGTTGGGTCCACTTCTTCATCATTGTCCAAGTTCTGGAACCAGAAGAATGTGCTCTGGTCACCATTCAGTTTGTAGCAGAGCTCTCCAGATTCTATTATCTCAGAATCCTCAATAATAATACCTTGTTCACCTTGTGTGGCATAGATGTTTTTAAAGACACCACTACCATGGCGAACAAGCCACATATCGGCACGGTCGCTACCTGCCACATCAGCACAAGACCAACAATTGGAAATCACAGGACTGTTGCTGCCAGCCCATCCAACAAGAGCTGCACATTCGGTAGAACCTTCTATTATACCCGATGAGAAACAGTTTTCTATGGTAAGTTTAGTCTTACTACCTGAGTTGCCGCCAAAGATGCCGGCAGCCTGCTTGCTTGAAGCGTAAACATTACCCATGTTACCCAGGTTGCGGAGTGTTACAGAACCGCTCATTTGGTTGGTTCCGCCCACGAGGGCAGCGCATTCGCCTGTAGCATTGATAGAGCAGGTCTCGTCGAGCAGCAGGTTCTCAATAATTGCACCGTTACCAGGCTGTCCAATAAATCCTGTGTAGTTGCCGCCTTTGATGTGTAGATTGCTGATTTTGTGGCCTTGACCATCGAAGTGACCGGAATAACGGGCTCCGTTGCTTCCAATAGGCATGAACAAGTCGGAATACATGTCCATGTCGATATCAGCAGTAAGACGGACGTCCCAATTGCCGTAATTCTTTTCGTTCACCATACGGGAGAGCCAGTATAGCTTAGAGTCGGTATCTATGCAGTGGAAACCGTCAACAACTTCAGCATAATCCAACTGAGGAGCGTCGCAGTTGATACAGAATCCGTCTTCGAACTCGTGGGGAGGAAGGCTACCTCCATCTGTGTTGCTATATGAAACACTGCCTAAGGGTGTTCCGTCGCAGCTTAATTCACCATTGGCAAAGACCCTACCGCCATCAATATAATAAGGTACGGGTGTGGCATCGGTATCTATCTTCTGATACCAAGAGATAACGGACTGGTCGCCGTTCAGCAGGTAGCAGAGCTCACCGCTTTCCGCGGGGCTTTCAGTAGTCCAGTCCGTGTAGATTCCCTGGCCGATATCCTCCATACCCTCCATCTCCTGCATGCCGCTGATGTCATAGCAGTTGGTAAGCGTCAGTGTGTTGGGCTCGTAGCGGATCAGGTTGCACAGGTAGCCGAACTTTCCGCCCGAGTTGTCTATGCCGTTGATGATACCTGAATTTACACAGTTTGTGATAGAGCTGCCGCCAGCATTCAGCCAAGAGCATAAAGCCGTAGCTGGAGTACCGGTAATCTCACCGGTATTCAGGCAGTTAACCATCTTCATGGAAGGATAGGCACTCAGTCCTGCACCAACAATGCCACCAGTGGCACCGGTTCCATAAACGGTAGCTTCATTAACGCAGTTCTCAATAGTGAGCGGAGTATTCCCATTGGTTTGAACACCACCAATAAGACCGCCTACACGACCGTTACCGCTAATTTCACAACTTTTGTCGATGATAAGGTTGCGGATGACTGTTCCACCACGGACATAGCCGAAGAAACCTACGCCATCCTGGGGCATGTTAAGAACCATGTTTTTGATGCGGTGCCCTTGACCATCGAAGATACCATTGTACTTGTAGGTGGTATTAGGTCCTATGGGGCTGTGCGCATTCTCCACACCGCCGAAGTCTATGTCAGCCACCAGCTTGCCGTTGATAGTGGTAAGATGCGCATCTCCCACCATTGCGCCGAACCATCTGACATCGGCCGCCGAAGCCAAGGGCAGGAAACCGTCGGCATCAGGTGTGATATGGTCTTGCAGCAGGCTGCCGCAGACTGTACACCAACCGTCCACATCATTATGCTGCGGGGTAGGAGAGGTGTTCTCGTTAGAGTAGGTCAGCTCGCCGTCCAGCACCGTGCCGTCGCAGCGCTTGTTACCGATACCATACACTTCCTTATGTGTGCTGAAGGGAACCGGATAATCATCCTGGTCTAATGTCTGATAGAAAACCGTACTGCCTGCACCCTTGTTCAACAGGTAGCACAATTCGCCCGTCGGAAGAACAGAAGCGTTGATGTAGGTAGTGCCGTTAGGAGCTGTACCGCCATCTCCATCCTGTTCAAAGGCATAGCAGTTGCTGGTAGTGACCTTGTTCTGCGGGTTGCAGAAACTAAAGGCGTAGGGCTGTTCAGCCTCTATGATAGAGATACAGTTGCGGGCCTCGACGGATCCTGCGCTATTCACCCATCCGCAGAAGCCCATGTTATAGGAGTCTGTTCCGGTGAACTTTACGGCTGTGACGCAGTTGTTGATGCTGGTGGCACCGTTCACGTAGCCTATGAGTGCTGCGTTTGAGGCATTGGCACCGCAATTGGAATTGACAGTGGTCAGAACCACCACATTCTCGAATGTGCCAAACCCCGTTCCGCCTAAGACTGCGGAGTTCTTGTACGTAGCGTTGATAGTGCCGTCCAGAATCAGGTTCTTTACCGTACCCTTGAATTTCACGAACATGGCTGTCTGTTCGCCGCGGAAATCATAGTTGACCGTAACAGTATGCCCGTCACCGTCGAATGTTCCGGTGAAATCACTTACGGTAGCCATTCTGAAGTCCAGGTCGGGGATGTCTGCTGTCAGCTTGACATCTGTCCGCTCGTAGCCGGTGACCTTGGTCCATGCCTGAAGGTCGGCCTTGCTGCCAATCAGATACGCACCGTTTCCGTCTGTTTGCAGCGTTTGTGCAAAGACGTTGGTTCCTAATAGCCACATGATGGCAATTTGGAACAAAAAGCGTAGTTTTGTCTTCATTGTTAATTTGTTGGGGTTAGAATGTTATTAATTTATATGGTATCTTTGAATTAAAGGATGATATACTTCTTTCCTCTCATCATGTATATGCCAGGATGTATGGGGCGGGTGGGGAGCCTACGGCCGGACAGGTCATATACATCCTCTCTATTTTGAATCTTGGATTTTGGATTTTGAATCCTGGATTGATTTAATCCGTCCGCTTCATCCTTATTTGTCTCCACTTCCTCGATGCGGAAGTAATCCACACGGAACTTGCCTGTGCGGTCCGTACCCGAAGCCAGTTTGCCATCACCCTTGCGACAGCCTGAGCGGATGCCCAGGGTCAGGTCCTCGCCCTCGGCTACGGTAACCAGTACGCTCAGTTCCTGCATGGCGGCAGCGGATATTCCCACGCCGTCAGTGTAGGAGGCAAAGGTGGCTTCTTCGCCCTCCGTCTGGTTGTTCAGGTAGGAACTTGGCGTACTGAAGTACTGCACCTGGTCATTGGCAAAGAGGCGGCCCTGTCCCTCCAGTCCTTTCTCGCTCCAGAACAGGCAGCTCACCCTGTAGGTGGTTCCCGCCTTCAGCCGGCTGGCAGGGATGGTCTGGTACAGGCAGAAATCCTCGGGGATGGGACGGTAGCCGCTGGGCGTAAAGGCACAATGGTTGTTGCCGTGCATCCCCTCACTCTTGCCGTATATGCCTGACGTGGTCATGGTGTAGTTGCCTGTGAAGGACATCTGCCATCCGTAAGGGACTGCGTTCAGAACGTTCTTGCCATCGGCTAATTCATCAGCGTCCTTGTATTCAAAGTCGGGGTTTACCAACAGCTCCTCTGTCAGCGAGTCTGGATTGGCTGCGGGAAGGTCGGCTAAGCGCCGGATAGTGAAGTGATCGGTTTTGAACCATCCCGTCTCGTCCGTCTGAGTGCCGGCATTGCTGATGCAGCTTGTCCTGATACCCAAGCGGAGGTCTTCACCTTCCTGTACCTTCAGCACCACACGCATAGGGTGCATGATAGTGTGCGTCTCGTATCCTGCCTTATATCCGGCAAAGGTGTTTACCTCGTTGTCTTTGAGAATCTTGTCATAATCATGCTTGTAGGCATAGTACTGAACCTGGTTGTTGGCAAACAGGCGGCAGCTGCCTCTCTTGCCGGACTGTACCCACAGCCAGCATCCTACTTCGTAGATGCCCGGTGTCAGCTTCTCGGCAGGTATGGTCTGGTACAGCTCGCAGTCCTCGGGCATGGGCTTCGACTTGATCCAACACAGATTGCTGTCATCGCCCTTGATGGAGGCATCCTTGTTGATACCATACGAGTTGCCGGTGAGCGTTCCTTTCAGCGTCCAGCCGTAGGGGACGCCGCGGCGTATGGATCCGTCGGTATTGGTCAGGACGCTGCTGCCGCTCTTGTACTGTTCAAAGTCGGGATTCACCATCAGTTTCGGAGCCAGGTTGTCTTCTTCTGCGGCGTCCGTCTGGCGGTACATAATCTGACTGATGACAAGGGCCGGATTCATAGCGTAGATACGCAACTGATAGTCCTTCTCGCTGGCAGCCTTATAGGTAAAGCGTGCTTCTGAGTATCCGTACATTACGTTGTCGCTCCACACGTTTGTCTCGGCATTGCACTTGATGCTGGCTGTTGTAATAGAGCCTGAACCCATAGCCATTCCCACGACTAAATCATTGCCGGTGGTGATGGGGAAGGTGGGTAGGCAACGTACCACTATCTGGTAGGTGCCCTTCCTCAGGGGCAGGGTATATTCCAGATACGGCCCCTTGCTGCGGGCTGTTGCGACAGTGTATTTGGTATAGTCAATGGGCCATACCGTCATGCTGCTGTCGCTGACACCCAGATTAGGCAGCAGTTGCCAGTTGCCCCGGCTGTTGCTGCAGGCTGATGCGGCTATGAGTGTCATGTCGTCTGTGAACATCTCACCTTTAACATCGTTCACTTCGGCAGTAGTGGCAGCATATACGGGGCCGAACTGGCTGGTAAGGCTGGCATTGGGACGCATGCTCATGATACCGTTCCATTTTCCGCCTGCCAGTACACCGTTGAAATAATCCGTCATACATACTATATTATCATAACTGGTACGCGACAGGGCAGCATAATACAGGCTTCTCTGGCGGTCACCCATGCCAGCGTACCAGAAACTCAGATTGGCTCCCAGCAGTTTAATGTTCATGTCTGCGGTGGCAACAATGGGATAGGTGAACAGCTCGTAGTATGCATCCTTCAGGCGGGTGGGGATGGCGGACTCCAACTGCCGCACCCTCCGGCTCAGTTGCTGATAGTCCCGGATACGCTGTATCATCTCCTCATGTGTGAAAACCACCTCGCGTACCGTCTCGGGCTTGCTTTGTGCCGATAGCCGGTAGTGCTCCTGCCGGATAGCGGCCATTTCGTCGGCCAGATCCTCGCCGAAGGTCTTGGCTGCCCACCATCGGCTGAACTGCCATGCCTTCTCAGGCGTCCAGCTCCTGACGTTCCATGCCAGTTCCATGCAGAACTCAAATTCCACCTCGGCAGGCTTGATATCCCCCACGTTAATCATCCAAAAGCGCTGCATGCCGTTCTCGTAGGCCTTGCACAGCTCATAGCTTATCAGCGAGGGGGAAATGGTGCTGAGCCAGATGTAGGAGCAGGGGTTGCCCAGGTAGGACAGATGGTAGTATATGCCGTTGCCGCCGCTGCGTCTCTGTTCTGCCGCAGTAGGCAGCTGGCGGATGTAGGCATAATTGTCATCCACCCAGCACAGGGTTACATCGTCAGGTATCTTCAGCCCCGCATTGTACAGGGTCAGGGCCTCTTTGTAAGGAATGTATATCTGCGGTACCTTGGTGGGGTCGCCGCCCAGCGAGTCTGTGATAATCTTGCGCTGGCATGCTATGATGTCCTTCAGACCGGCCAACTGGGCTTCCTGGCCTTCATAGCCCAAAAGCGCCACATCCTGCAGGCCGCGCATGCCTATGTCATAGATGCCTTCGTACTCCCTGGCCTCGCCGGCACGCTTGGCCCAGTAGTCAGCACAGCCCTCGGGATTGTAGGCAAAGCTGAAGTTGCTGCTGTTGTTGCCGCTCTTGAAGCGCGGCCATTCCCACAGGTTGTCACGCAGCATACTGTCGCCGCTACTCATCACCATCGCCCACTTCTTTATGAGGCGCTTGTTCTCCTCCAGCGCCCAGAACGCCTTGGAGCTGCCGTGTTTGGCAGGCCACAGGCAGTTGGCACGCAGGCGCAGCAGCAGTTCCATTACCTTATTATATGTATTAGGGCCGATATTGTTGTAACTGGCGTCTATGGTCCTTTTCGCCCAGGGTAGCAGGGCCCAGTCCTCATCGTTGATAAACAGCCCTCTGTACTTTACCGACGGCGCCTCCACCTCCGTCCGGTCGCCGCTGGCATAAATAGCTGACATGGGGGCCGGGGTAACATCAGCCCACCAGATATAGGGCGAGACGCCTATGCGCCGGCTGATCTCAAATAGTCCGTATGCCGTGCCTCTGGGTGTTCCGCCTAACACTACCAGGGCCTCCTCTATCCCTTCGGCAGGATTCTTTATGAGCTGCAGCGTGTAGGCTTCCCATTGTCCCGTAACGCCGGTGGTATCTACCTTTCCGGCATCCAGCAGGCTGGCTATCAGTCCTGACTGCCCTAATGTGCCGGCAATAATGGGATAGTCGCCGCTCTTACATCCGTTCTGTAGCTGCAGGGTCTTGCCTGTTACGGCCTTAATGTCCTCTATCACGCAGTTGGCAACGGTTCTTACCACTTCCTCGTCATTGGCATCCACCACCAGGACGGCATTCCTGTTACCACCTACAATGGGGAATCCGTTTGCCGCCCTCTCGCTAAAGGTAATGTCAGCCCTGCCGGTAAGGGCAAAGCACAGCATCACGGGCAGTAATGTTCTGTACATTAAACCTTGTAAATATGAACTTTTCTCTGTCATTTTCTTGGTATTTGTTTGCAAAAATAGCAAACATTTTATTATCTGCAAACAAAAATGTGCAAAAATGTGCAAAATATTGCAGATTCTTTTGCAAGTTATGCTCTCTTTGGCGGATAGCAGCCTCACTCCAATCATTCTGATGAAGAAGGACCCTTTCTCTGATTTAAACCTAAAAACTTCTTTAGGGTAACTTAAATGGAGTGGGAAAAAGATTTATTTCCCCAAAATGTTAAAGAAACAGAAAAATATGGGGTATGTATATGTTCTAACATATTCTTTAGTATATTTGATGCCGGAAACATATAAAAGAAACAGAAATACACAACTTGAAAACTGAAATAAGAATTTATCGATACCTTTTAGATTAAATTGAACCTATGAATAAGAAACTGATTCTCATTATTTCTTTCTTTGCTGTTCTGTTTGGCGAGATGAATGCACAGCAGAAACAGGGGAGGGTACATAGGCCGTTACCAGCTGATTACGGTATGAAAAAACCTACAATAATAGGTAATAGTAGAATAAGAATAAAATATGCTTTTCAGCCGAAGGATATACATGATCCCGAGACGTGGATTGATTGTGGGCAGTTGCTTGCGGATAAAGGGTTGACCCTCTATACCAGTTATTTTGTGGCACAAAATGATTCGGCATTGAGAGCGTGGCTTAAGGCCAACCCTAATAAAAGCTATTATCCAAACCGTTTGTGCCTTCATGGGCGGGAATTGGCTTTTTGGACGGAGTATCAGTATGGTTACTTCTATGTCCGTGAGAAAGAGCTGACAGAGTGGGCTATTATGCCATTTCCTGAAATAACACACTATCGCTATAGTGAGCCATGGCCTTCGATGAAGTGGCAACTGGAAGATGAGCGACAGGTTGTATGTGGATATCAGTGCCAAAAAGCCACGTGTCATTGGCGTGGCCGTGATTTCGTGGCTTGGTTCACCTCTCGGATACCTCTGAAATCGGGACCATGGAAATTCGGTGGCTTACCTGGTCTTATTATGAAAGTATATGATTCCAGACGCGCTTATACCTGGGAGGCTGTGTCAGTAGAGAACGGGTCCTTCCCTATCTATCAGCCTGATAGTCATATGTACAAGAAGAGTACTCGCGAAAAAGTATGGAAGATGCAGAACGAGTGGAATAGACGACACAATGAGCTCGCTGGAGTGCTTGACTTCAACTACCAACCCAAAACAAAACGCTACCCATACGACCAGTTGGAATTAGAATAGACATGCTTAAATATATTATTGCTTTTTTCTCTGCTATTCTTGCCTTGTACACTCAGGCCCAAACTGTCATAGAGGGTAGTGTGCTGAATGCTAAAGGAATGGCAGCGGATGCATTTGTGACAGTTGCACCAAAAAATTCAGGAAACATCTTAGGTTATGCCGATACCGATGAGAAGGGATATTACAGACTGGAATTCCGTTCTACCGCTGACTCTGTAACTGTTACTGCGGCAGGCATGGGAATAGGCAACTATGTAAAGGTTGTGAAGAACAGTTCTCAGCGCGTGGATTTTCAGGTCATAGAGCAGTCGGTTCAGTTGGAGGAAGTTTCGGTTCGTGCGAAAAAGATACTTCAGAGTGGTGATACATTAAGTTACCTTGTTGGAGCCTACCGCCAGCAGGGCGACCGTGTCATTGGAGATGTGCTGAAACGTATGCCTGGCATTGAGGTGTCAGACAATGGTGCCATCAAGTATAACGGCAAAGCCATCAAGAAATTCTACGTTGAGGAGATGGACTTGCTGCAAGGACGTTATGGCATAGCCACCAACAATATCAACGCCCAGGATGTGGCCACCGTGCAGGTACTGGAGAACCACCAGCCCGTGAAGATGCTACAGGGTAAAACTCTTACTGATGATGTCGCCATCAACCTGAAACTGAAGAATTCTGCCAAAGGAACAGTGGCCGTCAATACCATGTTGGGAGGCGGTGCACAGCAAGTGCAGACCATAGGCCGGAACCCGTTGTGGACAGCTGAGGTGGTGGGTATGTACTTTGCTAAGCGCCGTCAGAATATGACATTATATAAAGGTAATAACACAGGCGAAGATGTGTCAAAAGAGCTAACACAGCATTACTCTGCTATCAATAGTGTCAACCTCTATCCCTTCTGTCCTACTGGCGTTATTATGCCCAGCGGATCGGGGCTGCCGCAGAATCGCACTTTTGACAACCACAGCCATATTGCCACATTGAACCACCTTGAGAGGTTGAATAAGGATAAGGAGGTGGGACTGAATATTGCCTATTATAACGACTGTATCCGCAGGGAAGGAGATAGCCGGAGTGATATCTTTGTGAACGAAGAAGACCGCTTGCTCACCCAAGAGACGCTAATCAGCGAGACTAAGGTGAACAACCTGAATGTTCAGAGCCGTTATACCTGGAATGCGGATAAGGGTTTTGTTACCAATGTGCTGAAGTTTGATACTGAATGGAACAGCGACCGTGTGGACGGCATGCTCTCTTCGGAGAGTACAGGTTCAGCCACCGTTAACTATGGAAACGAGAACATACGTCAGCACTTCAATCGTCCGCAACTCTCCGTCTCAAATACCTTCAATACCATCCGCAACATCGGCAAGAATACCTTTGACCTTCATTTCTCTGCAGGATATGCACACCGCCCCAATACCCTCTGCATAGGGATAGACTCCTTAAATAACGGATCAGTAATCCAGAACTCACAGTCGTATCAGCAGGATGTAAACTCACACCATATTGCCGCACGCTTTAACACCCATTATAATATCCGCGTGGGAGACCACTTTCAATTCAGCTATGGCATCAATACTTCAGCCAACTTGCATGGTATTGTTACCGACTTAAGCGGCATAGTCAACACTCAGCAACCGAGTCCCGGCATTCAGCTGAATAACGACCTCTGGTACAATACCTACAATGTTGCCCTATGGCAAAGCTACAAGTACGACACGCATCACTTTGATGTCACCCTTGCTATGCCCTTAGAGCTCTATACCCAGACGTTGGATGACCGCATCCGCCAGGACAGGAACTGCTACACCCATCTGCTCTTCTCCCCCTCGCTTTCTACGAACTGGATTATCACCAACGAGCTCTGGGCCAATGCAAGTGCTCACTATTCTAAGTCCGTAGGCAACCCGGATGGTATCTATAGCGGTTTTATTATGTCAAATTACCGTGCCTTCCAACGCAGCTACGTAGATCAGCTCTCCGAGACCAAGAACTGCGGCGGCAACGTAGGGATACGCTATCGTAGCGCCATCCGATCACTCTTTGCAAACATAGGGTTTAATTACAACCGTACCCACGATAACCAGATTTATGGCTACACCTATAAAGGTGCTACTTGCGTGGTGCAGGCTATTGACCGGCCTACTGTTGCACAGACTTACAGCATCAGTGGTGATGTCAGCAAGGGATTTGACTTCCTGCGCTCCACTATACGCGTCTTCTGCGGCTACAGTATCTCTGATAGTGAGCGCCTCATTGAACAAAGCCTATACCAATTCGATAGCCGGAACCTCAGCTTCGGCGGCAGTCTCTCATTCTCTCCAATCGAGTGGATGGGCGTTATGTTCAGCAGTGGATTCAGCCATAGGCGAAGTAAGACCCGGGGAGATTCCAATGTTGCAGGGTGGGAAGGGACTAACGTACGAAGCAATACACAGCGTCTCTCTATGAGCTTATATCCAACCAAGACACTTACGTTGACTATGGCAGCCGAGGATAACTACAATAACATAACTGCTAAGAACCGCCATGTGTGGTTTGGCGATGTGTCTGCCAAGTTGAAACTGAATAATGTGGACTTGGAATTGAAGTTCAACAATATCTTTGACCAACGCCAATACACCCGCGTAACGTATAGCGGTCTGGACATCCATACCCAGCTATCGGAGTTGCGACCTCGCAACGCCATCTTAACTGCAAGGTTTAAATTGCTATAACTATAAATAGCACAAAATCAGATTCCAGATAGCAGGAATTGATAAAGTCCCATATAGCGGATGCCCTTTTGGTCGGTGTATTCTGCAATATCTTGGCCAACGATTACAATCTTGCGGTAACTGTCATCAATCTTCAGCAGCGATTTCAGTTCTTGCTGACGCTTCTCCTCATCGTCAATGGCAAAGGCCGACTGGATATAGAATTTTTCTGTTCCGTTGTTTGCGATAAAATCTATCTCATACTGGATGTACTCCATATTACCATTGCGCATCTCGCGACTCTCTACCAGACCAACATCCACGGTATATCCTCGCACACGCAGCTCATTGTAGATGACGTTTTCCATAATATGCGTGATTTCCTGCTGGCGGAAATTGATTTTGGCATTTCTTAGCCCGACATCTACGACATAATATTTCTTGATACTCTCAAAATACCTGTTACCTTTGATATTATAGCGTTTGGCACCTTCAAACAGGAAAGCCTCCTCCAAGTAACCAATATAGTTGGAAATCGTTTCCGAGTTAATCTTCAGGTTTTGCTTACTCCCAAGTACATTGCTTATACGGTTAGGATTCGTAAGAGACCCTATAGACGAGCATAGTGCGTCAGCGAGAGCAGAAAGCGCTTCACGATTCTTTATGTGGTGACGCTCTACAACATCGTCCAGGTATGTTTTATTCCATAGCCGTTGCAGATAAGCCACTTTTTGTTCAGGAGTATTCTGCTTGAGC
>Ga0326511_10002547_pt1 | contig 14752 bp, 14 predicted proteins | sample 0_2496_0518_D_FD_203701 | JGI IMG/M metagenome (GOLD analysis project Ga0326511, IMG submission 203701) | Bovine rumen microbial communities from UC Davis, California, United States - 0_2496_0518 | ecosystem: Host-associated > Mammals > Digestive system > Stomach > Rumen | place: USA... | reverse complement strand
CCGGCAGTAGTAATAAACCTTTCGAGCGGGATAGTACTTGGAATATCGCTGTTGATGTCAGAAATAGCACTGAACATATTTCCGACAGAGGTATGCAGTACAGCAGGAACAGTTATTCTGAGTATAATAGGGGTGCTGACGGTAGCAAAGAGTATAGTAAGGGAGTTAAGCAGGCGATTAACGGAGAGAGGGGAAGTAATGTTGAGGAACAAGTCAGGGATAGTAATAAAGCTGTACCTTGACGACACATCAGCGGACAAAGACAATTCCAAAGTACTTTCAGCAGGGGAATCGGTAGCGCTTGCCCTTGCGAGTTCATTTGACTCAGCAGGGGTGGGATTAGGTAGCGGACTGTCGGGGATAAATGCGGTTACAGCGTCAATACTCACATTTGGGGTAGGGTTTATAGCGGTAATACTTGGTAATTTAACAGGAAAGAGAATGAGAGTAATGAAGCATGACTTTTCGTGGATAGGGGGAATACTGCTTATAATTTTTGCATTTATTTGAGTGAAACAGAGTATACGGGTATTTCAGGGGGGTTAAATAGTCTTAATTTACCTATTCCGGCGGACACCATAAGGAGAGTATTGTTAATACGGTAAATACCCTTTGAGTAAGGCGGGAAGAATTTTCTTTCGGGGGAGAGCAAAGGCTTGCCGAAAATTCTGACAATTCCGCCATGGAGGTGACCGCTCAGAACGAAGTCAGCCCCCCACTGAGAGTAAACGGAGCCAAAAAGAGGGTTATGAGCAATAAGGAGGACATTACCGTGAGGAGGTTCACCGACAAGGCATTTCATATCGTTCAGGGAAAAGGAGTCAAGATTTTTGTATTTACCGTCTTTTTTGTAGGTAGTATAAGGGACTTCAAGACCGCAGACGGTGAGTTTTTTACCGTTTATTTGAGTAAAGGAGTACTGATTTCTGAGGAGAATGGCATCAGTGCTTTGAATCATGCGGATAAAGCGGGAAAAGCAGTGAGGCGGAATACTTTGTTCATGGTTTCCGAGAGCCATGTAGACAGGGCATATACGGCATAACTGTTGAATAGTTGAATGTATTGTTGAAAAGTCAGATTCATCTCTTGAAACGAGGTCACCGCTGATTACGATAATATCAGGATTTTGTTTTCTGACCGCATTGACAGCTTTTTTACCGAATTTCTTTTTATGGACATCAGAAATGTGGGCAATTTTTAGGTCACCGCCTAAGATTTCGTGTCTTACGGAGAGTAAGAGAGTATTTTCCACGAAAGCCCATACAGCGAGGGAAAGTGCAAGAATTTTTGAGAATACAGGGACTAATCCCTGTATTCTGAATTTATTACTCATCGTCTTCATTATCCGGCTCAGTTATAGTTTCAATTTGTTCTTCGATTATGGACTGTTCATTCTGGATTCTTGCCTGTTCGTCAGTAATTTTTTCGACCTCAGCGGTTTCGATATTGTCATCGTGTTCGGCTCTTGTGAAAGCGACTACTTGGGCATTTGGGTTTACACGCATAAGTCTGACGCCTTTTGCGATACGGTTCATAATACGTATATCGCTTGCGAGTATGCGTATTATGATACCGTCGCTTGAAACGAGGATTATGTCGTCAGTATCGTCAACGATTTTGATTCCGCAGACATGACCTCTTACATCATCGACCTTATAGTTTTTAAGACCGTAACCGCCTCTGCCCTGAATCCTGTAACTTTCGATAGGAGTTCTTTTACCGTATCCGTTTTCGGTGACAGTAAGGAGGGAAGCGCCGTCACGGACTCTTGCCATACCGACAACGTAGTCGCCCTGACGGAGTTTAATAGCCTTTACACCATGAGCGGAACGTGACAAAGCACGGCCCTTTGACTCCTCGATACAAATAGCCATACCGTCATGAGTAGCGACGAAAATCATGGCATTGCCGTCAGTCATTCTCACGCCGGCTATTTCGTCGCCGTCATCAAGACCGATTGCTTTAAGACCATTTTTTCGTACATTTCTGTAAAGTGAGAGATTTGAGCGTTTTATTTTACCGTTTTTAGTGACCATAGTGATAAACTTTTTGTCACTGAAATCAGTAGTTTTAATCATAGCCTCTATTTTTTCATTTTCGGAGAGGGCGAGGAGATTAATGAGATTAAAGCCTCTTGAAGCCTTTGAGCCGTCAGGGACTTCAAAGCACCTGAGCTTGTACATAATGCCCTTATTTGAAATAAATAGTATGCTGTCATGGGAACCGCAGATAAACATTTCCTGAACGAAGTCCTCGTCACGCTGTTTCATACCTGTAATGCCACGGCCTCCACGTTTTTGAGTTTTGTACTCTGCAACAGGCATTCTCTTGATATAGCCGTTATTAGTGAGGGTTACAACGCAGTCTTCTTGTGGAATGAGGTCTTCAATATCCACTTCACCGCTGACGCTTTCAATATCAGTTCTTCTAGGGTCACTGAATTTTCTTTTTATTGCATTGAGGTCATCAATAATAATTGAGTAGACACGGTTTACATTGGCGAGAATATCCTCATAATCTGATATTTTTGCGAGGAGGCCGTAAAGTTCGTCAGTAATTTTCTGTCTTTCAAGACCTGTAAGGGAGCCGAATCTCATCTGAGCGATAGCCTCAGCCTGTTCATCGGAGAGACCCTTTTGAACTTCGAGATTTATACCGTTCATATCGTACTGTGACTTGTCGAGGAGCTGAGAGAGGTCAATATCCTTAAAGCGTTCAATGAGTTGTTTTTTTGCATCAGAGACGTTTTTATTAGAGCGGAAAATGGAGATTACCTCATCAATGTAATCCGAGGCGAGAACGAAGCCTTGAAGTATGTGAGCTTTTTCGAGAGCTTTTCTGAGGTCGAATCTGGTTCTTCTCTGAATTACTTCGACCTGAAAGTCGAGGTAATTTCTGAGCATTTCTTTTAGTGTGAGTACTTTTGGCTCACCGTTTACGAGAGCGAGCATTATTATGCCGATTGTGTCCTGCAACTGAGTGAGGGCAAAGAGTTTATTGAGGATTATCTGGGGGTTAGCATCTCTTTTGAGTTCGATGACCACTCTCATGCCGTCCTTGTCCGACTCATCACGGAGGTCGTAAAGACCCTCAATTTTCTTATCTCTTGCGAGCTGATTGATACTTTTGATAAGTCTTTCTTTTCTGAGCATATAAGGGATTTCGTCGATTATTATGCAGTTTCTGCCTTTTATTTCCTCGAAATGGGTTCTGCTTCTGAGAATTATTTTACCTCTGCCGGTAGCGTAAGCAGCTCTTATGCCGGCTTTACCCATTACGATACCGCCGGTAGGGAAATCAGGGCCTTGTATTTTTTCCATTAAGTCTTCGAGGGTGCAATCGGGGTTGTCTATAAGGACGTGCAGAGCGTCAATAACCTCACCGAGATTGTGAGGGGGGATATTAGTAGCCATGCCGACGGCGATGCCTACGGAGCCGTTTACGAGCAGATTAGGGAATCTTGAAGGGAGGACGGAAGGTTCTTTAAGTCTGTCATCGTAATTTGACTCAAAGTTGACAGTATCCTTGTTTATGTCAGTGAGCATATCGAGGGAGAGCTTAGACATTTTAGCTTCTGTATAACGGTAAGCGGCGGGGCCGTCGCCGTCAATAGAGCCGAAGTTACCATGACCGTCCACGAGAGGGTAACGCATTGAGAAGTCCTGAGCAAGTCTTACGAGAGCGTCATATACGGAAGTATCGCCGTGAGGGTGATAGCGGCCGAGAACAGCACCGACAGTATCGGCACATTTTCTGTAAGGTTTTTCAGGGGTGAGACCATTTTCGTGGAGGGTGTACAGAATACGCCTGTGAACGGGTTTAAGACCGTCTCTGACATCAGGCAAAGCTCTTGAAACTATTACCGACATGGCATAGTTGAGCATAGAATTTTCCATTTCGTCCACAATTTCAGTATTTATAACTTTTGAGTTGTCATTATAAAGCAAAATTTTTTACCTCCTCATGTTATGTGTGACAAAAAATATCAGTTCAGTGAACTTCTGACTATTTGGAGTTCGGACTGGTTAAAAATCTCCTTAGGGAGAATATAGAAGACAGATTTTCCGGAAAGTACGAGGAAGAACCTGTCATATTCGAGCAGATTGAAATCAGAATCAATAATTAAGACTGACTTTTGGGGCAAAGGGTTTTCAACTTCTCCCTGTTCAATAGTTGAAAACTCGACAGACCGGGGGAAGAATTGGACTCTGTAAACGGAGTCTGCGATTGACTGGAAAGCACTGCAAACGGAATCTCTTAATTTTCTGGGGTTATACCAAGATTTCACGGCAGAAGCGAGTGAGAGAACGATTAACAGATAAGATAAATACTGAATTTTTCCTTGAAATCCGGCATATATTGAAACGACGGAGAAAGCGACAGCAAGTATAATAAAGAAAGCGGTCTGAATACGGGAGTGAGGGAGAGTATATTTTTTCTGGAAAGCTAAGTAGCCATCTCTGAAAACATCAGTGGGGATTGAGTAGTCTTTTTGGAGTCTGCACGATTGGCTGGCGGGCAAATTCTTGTTAATTTGGGTCATATATCGAGGTCCTGAGCGAATTTAGCATTTTGTTCAATAAACAGTTTTCTGGGTTCGACCTTATCGCCCATGAGGATAGTGAACACTTCATCAGCTTTAAGAGCGTCCTCCATAGATATCTTAACAATAGTGCGGTGTTCGGGGTCCATAGTAGTTTCCCATAGCTGTTCAGGGTCCATTTCACCGAGACCCTTGTATCTCTGAACTTCGACATCTTTGTACTTACCGCCTTCTGAGAGTTGTTCGATATATAAGTCTCTTTCCTCATCGGAGAAAGCGTAGAGGACTTTTTTCTTTCTTTCGACCCTGAAAAGGGGTGGCTGAGCGATATAGATATTTCCGTTAGTAATAAGCGGACGCATATAGCGGAAGAAGAAGGTAAGGAGGAGGGTTCTGATATGCATACCGTCAACATCGGCATCAGCCATTATGATAACTTTTCCGTATCTGAGCTTGCTTATATCGAAGTCCTCACCTATGCCGGTACCGAGAGCGGTGACAACAGGTTGCAGTTTATCATTACCGTAAATGCGGTCGATTCTGGCTTTTTCGACGTTAAGCATTTTGCCCCACAGTGAGAGTATAGCCTGATAGCGTCTGTCACGGCCCTGTTTAGCGGAACCGCCGGCGGAGTCGCCCTCAACGATATATATTTCAGTATATCTGCTGTCACGTTCGGAGCAGTCAGCGAGTTTTTCGGGCATAGGGGACTTACCGAAAGCATTTTTACTTCTTTCGGCTTCTCTTGCACGTCTTGCAGCTTCTCTTGCTTTGAGAGCGGATATACTTTTATCGAATATCATTTTAGCCGTATCGGGGTTTTCTTCGAGGAAGTTCATAAGTTTTTCCATAACGAGTTTTTCGATAAATGGTTTTACTTCCGGGTTACCGAGTCTGACCTTAGTCTGGCTTTCAAATTCGCAGTCAGTAAGTTTAACAGAAATAATGGCAGTAAGACCCTCTCTTACGTCATCACCGCTTAATTTTTCCTTTTCTTTGAGGAGACCCATTTTTCTTCCGTACTCATTTACGACTTTGGTGATAGCATTTTTGAAACCTGTTTCATGGGAACCGCCGTCTTTGGTGTGGATATTATTAGCGAAAGAAAGGATTATCTCGTTATAGCTGTCATTGTATTGGAGAGCGATTTCAGCGAAAGCGTCGCCGTAAGAGCCTGAGAAGTAGATTACATCACCGCTTATGGATTCAAGGCCACGTGTAGTATGGATATGGTCAACGAACTGGCGTATTCCGCCCTCGTAGTGGAGAACTTCGGACTTTACGTTCTGGGGGTCACGGTTATCAGTAAAGACAATTTTGAGGCCGGCATTAAGGAAAGCCTGTTCACGTAGTCTTTTGAGCAATACATGGTAATCATAGACAGTAGTTTCAAATATATCGGCATCGGCTTTAAAAGTTACCGTAGTACCGGTTTTGTTGGTTTTTCCGATTATTTTGAGCGGTTCGGAGTAACTGCCCCTGTTGAATTTCTGGAACCAGACATTTTTGCCGTCATAAATGGTAAGTTCGAGCCATTCAGAGAGGGCATTGACAGCGGAAGCACCGACACCGTGAAGACCGCCGGAGACTTTGTAGCCGTTACCGCCGAATTTACCGCCTGCATGGAGGACAGTATAGACTACGGTAGCAGCTGAAATTTTTTCTTTGGGGTGGATACCGGTAGGTATACCACGACCGTTATCGGAGACACGGATTACATCGCCGTCGAGTATTTCGACAGTTATCTGTGTACAGTAGCCTGCGAGGGCCTCGTCAATGGAGTTGTCAACGATTTCGTAGACGAGATGGTGCAGACCGCCTGCACCTGTTGAACCGATATACATTCCGGGGCGTTTTCTGACCGCTTCGAGACCTTCGAGGACCTGTATATCATTTTCATCGTAATTATTATTCTGACTCATTTTTACCTCCATAAGTTTTATAATAGACTTTTTGCGAAATAAGCACGTTGATGACGGGGGGACGCTGTCCCCCGAACCCTTATTTTAATTTCGAGTACGCAGTGCTTTGAGCCTTGACGCACTCACTCAAAAATCAAAGATTTTTTTGTTCGTTTGTGTCAAGTGCGTTGTGTACTCAGGGCAAAGGGAACAAGTTCCCTTTGGAATCCCAATTTTAAAATAATTTGCGTGATTTTTGCAAGGGCGAACAGTGTTTGCCCGCAAATTTACATAAATTTATAATTTGTCGAACTCACGTTATTTTAATTGCGCAGGAGGTCTATTGAAATTGATTTCTGTTACAGACCTCCGCCGTTTCTGAGGCGTTTTTTGAGGGTATTTGCGGAAAGCTGTGATATATATACTTTTTCACTGCCGTTTTTCAGGGTAATGATAAAGCTTTTAGGCATTTCGTAGGTAGCATAGATACAATTTTTTTGTTTTTCGGCACGTTCGAGGAGAATTTTGGTAGATTTTCCGACAGTAGTATTTTCAATATCGAAGATACCGACAATATCTCTTATATCGACGGAGAAGTTATTTCCTATATGGAGATACAGTATTTTATTCATCGTACCTGCCTCCGTTAATTCTGATAATTTTTCCGTTTATTTCTGGGAGGATAGAATTTTCGTTAGGGGTAGTAAGGAATACCTGCATATCCTTAATGATACTGAAAATAAACTTTTGTCTTTTCTCATCGAGTTCACCCATGACATCATCGAGGAATATTACGGGGGGGTCTTTGGACTTTTGAGCGAATATTTCGGCTTGTGAGAGTTTCATAACGAGGGCAGTACTTTTTATCTGACCTTGTGAGCCGAAGCTTTTTGCAGGACAGCCGTTTATTTTTATCAATACATCATCTCTGCCTGCACCTAAGTGGGTCTGACCGGTACGTATATCATATTCGGCGGACTCAGACAATTTTGAGAAATACTTGTTTACAGCAATGTGAGAGTAATTTTCCGAGAGGTCATCTGTTTTGAATACATTTGACCTGTATTCGAGGGAAAGGGACTCATTACCGCCTGATATACGCTTATACAGGTTACCGCAAACGGCATTTATTTTTTTAACATACTCACTTCTCATAAACGAGATATAAGAACCTTCTGATGATGCCTGTCTGTCCCATATTTCGAGGGTACTTTTGTCGGACTGAGAGAGGGAAATACTTTTGAGCAAAGAATTTCTGTGATTCATTATGACATTGAACCTGTTAATATGGGATATAAAGGACGGATTGAGTTGAGAGACTGACATATCAATAAAATTTCTTCTTTTTTCGGGAGAGCCTCTGACTATTTCGGCATCTTCGGGAGTAAAGGAGATACACTTGAATACATCGAAAAGGGATTTAGAGCCTTTTTGTTTTACGCCGTTCAGTGATATAAGTTTACTGCCTGTGCTGTCGAGTTCAAACTTTATAGTATGTTCACGGATACTGTCGAGTACTTTTATTTTGGAACTCATTTTGCTGTCATCAAGAGGAATGAAGTCTTTTTCCTTTGCACCTCTGAAACTTTTACAGCCTGAGAGTATCCAGAGTGATTCGAGCAGATTAGTTTTTCCTTGGGCGTTGTTTCCGGTGATAATATTGTACTTTGGGTCTGGGGTGAGGGAGATTTCTGACAGATTTCTGAACTTGGCTATTTCGGCACGGGTAATTATCACTCTACCCTTACCTCTTTGCCATTGAGTGAAACGACATCACCGGGGCGGATTTTTTTTCCTCTCATAGTACATACTTGACCATTTACGAAAACTTTACCGTTCTGAATGAGAATTTTTGCTTCACCGCCTGAATTTGAGAGGGAAGCGAATTTTAATAAGGCATCGAGTTTGATAAAATCGGTAGTTATTTTTACAGTATTCATGACAATCCTTTCTATCAGTTTCTTAACTGAATTGGCATTACGAGGAATATGAAGCTGTCGCCTTCGAGGGGGAGAATTTCAATTACCTTCATTGCACCGTTGAGTTTTATTCTTACCTTGTCGCCTTCGGCAGCTTTAAGAGCGTCGAGCATAAGTCTGTTATTGAAGCCTATGGTTACGGTTTCGCCGAGTATTTCAGCAGGAATGGAGTCATTTACCTTTCCGACAGGGGTTTTGCAGTTTATTTTGAGGATACCGTTTTCAGCTTCACAGCGGATAGGCGACTTATTTTTATCGTCTATAAGGAGAGAACAGCGTTCAAGGCTTGTAGCGAAATCTCTTTTGCTGATTACTATTTCAGTTTTGCTTTCAGTGGGGATACTGAGTTTATAATTATGGAAAGAGCCGTCAAGGAGTCTGGATATAACGAATATGTTGTTTATCTGGAATATTATGTGGCGGTCGTTGGTACATATACGGCAGTTAGCGTCATCGTCTTTCATAAGGGAAGCGAGTTCAAGGAGAGCTTTTTTGGGTACGACGAAGTGGTATTTTTCTTTACAGTTTATCTGTTCGCATCTTATAGCGAGTCTGAAACCGTCGATAGCGACCATATTGAAGTGAGTGTCCTCAATATCGAATAATTCGCCTGTGAGTATGGGTTTACTTTCATTTTGGGAGGCAGCGTAATTAGTCTGAGTAATCATTGATTTGAGAGTACCCTGTTTTACCTCGAAGCTTTTGTCGGTGTCAACTACCGGGAGGTCAGGGTATTCGACTGCTGATATACCTTGGAAACTGCACTCAGTATTTCCGCAGGAGAGATTTATCATAAGACTGCTGTTTACATCGAAAGATATGTCATCACCGGGCATTTTTCTGGTAAACTCACTGAACAGTCTTGCGCTTGCGACGAATTCACCATCACCGTCAGTTTGAGCGTTTATTGAGGTGCATATACCGAGTTCGAGGTTATAGGCAGTTAGTTCGACTATGCCATTGAAGACTCTTACTTTTATACCTTCGAGAGCAGGTATACTTGACTTAGCAGATACTGCTTTTGATACGTTTCCGATAGCTTCACTGAGTTCATTTTTATTGCATACGAATTTCATATTATTTACTCCTGTTTGAATATAATTTGTCTGATGATAATTCAGACATGAAAAAATACTGTTTGTGTACAAATCAATATTGTACAATTTTATATCTTGGTATCGAAGGTGAGTAGAGAGAAATTTTTGGAGACAAAAAATAAAATAGTAGAATGATAAATATATTGTTGTTGTTGTAGGGGCTGTGGAAAAGTTGAAAAGTGGTATTTAAGGCGATATATCGGGGAGAATTTTTCAACAATGGTATGTTGAAAAATTGTTGAAAAATGTTGAAAACTTTCAAGTTAAAATTTTTTGTGTTGAAACTGTTGAAAGATTGTGGAAAAAATGTTGAAAACTTGTTGAAACACAAAAAATTTAATTTAGTTTTCAACATTTTGTTGAAAACTAAGTTTAAAGAGATGTTGAAAACTTAGTTGGAAGTTAATAACTGGCAAGGGGTATAAGGCTTGAACAAGGGACAAGCAGAGGATTCAAGTTTTCAACAATAGTGATTAAAAATATGTTGAAAAGCTGTTGAAAACCCAATCTATCACTTGTTAACAATTTTAGGACGATATTGCACAAAAAGTGAGTTTTCAACAGTAAAATGTTGAAAGATTGTTGAAAACTATGTATATACCAATAGTATAACAAGGGGGCATAAAGGGCTGTATTTTGAGGAATTTTGGGGTTTGTTAATTTGATAAAAGAAAAATCAGATTTTGCTTTTATCTTTTATATTTTTTATAATATCATTTACCAAGATACTGAGATTGGAATCTTTTTTCATGGCATCTGAAACACTTGTAACGGAGTAGACGATAGTGGAGTGGTCACGACCGCCGAATTCAGTACCGATTGAAGCGAGGGGCATCTGAGTAATTTCCCTGACCACATATATAGCGACTTTTCTTGCGATAGAGATTTGAGAGGAGCGTTTATTGGAGCGGAGGTCATCAGGAGAAACGCCGTAGACAGTAGATACTTCGGATATAATTTTTTCGACAGTGATAGGGATAGGCTGTTCATCGGTGAGAACATCTCTGATAACGCTCTGAGCCATAGATATGGTAATGGGACTGCCGGCGAGGTGATTGAGTGCTTTGAGCCGTGCGACAGCACCTTCGAGCTGACGGATATTAGATTTAAGTCTGTTTGCCATAAATTCAGCGACTTCGTTAGGCATTTTCATATCGAGGAGTTCGGACTTTCTGTTAATGATAGCGAGTCTGGTTTCGTAGTCGGGAGCGGATATATCAGCGATAAGACCGCCCTCAAAGCGGGATATTAAGCGGTTTTCGAGGGTTTGGAGTTCTTTTGGGGGTTTATCGGAAGTTACGACTATTTGTTTGCCTTCTTGGTGGAGTTTATAGAAAGTATGGAAAAATTCTTCCTGCATACGTTCTTTGCCGACGAAGAACTGAATATCGTCAATTAGGAGGATATCAGCGGTTCTGTACTTTTCGTGGAAATCGGATATAAGGGTATTATTGATAGCGTTTACGAGGTCACTGCCGAATTTTTCGCTGGTTACGTAAACGATGTTAAGACCGGTACTATATTTTCTGATTTCGTTGCCGATAGCGGTAATGAGGTGAGTTTTGCCCATACCGGAAGGACCGTAGATAAAAAGGGGGTTATACTCAGGGACGGCTCTGTTTCTGCAATTTTTAGCGACTGACTTACAGCAGGCGAGAGCGAATTCGTTAGAACGGCCGGCAATGAAGGTATCGAAAGTATAGTCATAGTTAGCGAATTTGTAAGACTGTTGGAGTTCAGCGTGTTTCTGTTCGATTTCGTCATCAGTGAGAATGGGGATATTAGAGAACTGTTCGGACTCAACATTGATAATGATGTTTACATTCAGACCGAGAACATCGAGGAAGGCCTCTTTCAGGATAGCACCGTAAGTAGAATTGACGATACCTCTTTGGAAGTCGGTCTGTATGGTAAAGACGGCATCTGAGCCATTAAAGCTAATCGGTTTAAGGGGGTCAATCCATGTTTTAAGACCGATAGCAGGGATTTTGTTGTTTTCAAGGCAGTATTTTTTAACATTCTCAAAAACTTCCTCAAATGAGTTCATATTAAACCTCCGTATTTGGAATATAGTGTTAGGACGGCATAAATGGTCCTACTATTATAAGTATATATATATTATAACATATAAGGGAGTGAAATGCAAGAATTTTCATATAAAGATGAGAATGAATTTTTAATTTTGCTGATGTATTTGCTGGGGTATTTGTTGGGGTGTTTGTTGGGGGGACGCTGTCCCCCAAGCCCCCTGCCAAAGGGTGCAAAGCACCCTTTGGAAACCCAAATTTTTCGATATTTTCATTCTGATTCAAATAATTTTTGCACCAGAAATTATATACTTCAATCAGTACAGTTGAAATGTTGAAAAGACTGTTGAAAACTCTATCAAGCCAGTGAGCATATACTAACTGAATTGCCCTCTGTTTTCCCTGTTTACCGCCATTTTTTTCTCCTTTATCCTGTCTAAAAGTTTTCAACATATTTTTCAACATTCCATTAAAAAACTTTAAATTTCTCACATACAAAAAAATAAGGATTCCAAAGGGTGGTATGCACCCTTTGGCAGGGGATTTTGGGGACAGCGTCCCTCAATCTTTTACAGATGTCATATATAATGTTGAAAGAAATAATAATAAAAATAAATAAAAATATAGTGATTAAGAAAAATTTTCTTAAAACCGCTTGACATATTGAATTTTTTGATATATAATGAATTAGTGTAGTGCGGAATTGACCGCATAGTCACAGCGTTGTGATTTTTAGAATCGCTTGTGATTCTTTGATACTATTTCGCAGAGAGGAGGACACTGAATATGAAAAGAACATATCAGCCTAAGAAGCTCCACAGAAAGAAGGAGCACGGCTTCATGAAGAGAATGGCTACAAAGAACGGCAGAAAGGTTTTAGCTCGTAGAAGATCTAAGGGCAGAGCAAGATTAACTCACTGACGACGCTGACCACAAAATCATTATTTTGTGGTCTTTTTTGTTAAGAAATAAAAAATCAATGTACAGAGGTACATTGCGGATAGAATTGGAATTATTATGCTTTACACTGAAATTCTCAATGACAACAGGGATTTTGTTACCCTGTATAAAAAAGGCAGGTTCAGAGCCTCAGAGTACTCAGTAATATATGTCAGACCGAACGGCAGACCATATAACAGACTGGGTATAACAGCCGGAAAGAAAATCGGCAATGCGGTAAAGAGAAACAGAGCGAAAAGGCTTATAAGGCTTGCGTATACGCAGAATGAGGCAGAAATGCCGATAGGAATAGATATAGTGATAGTAGCACGAAAGCGGATATGTGAGGTAAAGTCAAATATTTACTGTGAATACATGAGTAAAACAGGTATAAAAGAGATAGCAGGAATGTACAGGAAATTCGGTACAGAAAAAAGATGAAATACATTGCACTGTTTTTGATTAAATTTTATAAGAAATTTATATCACCGCTGACACCGCCGAAGTGCAAGTACTATCCAACGTGCAGTTCATATGCAATAACAGCGATAGAGAGGTTTGGACTGATAAGAGGACTGTTGCTGGCTGGGTGGAGACTATTGAGATGTAATCCGTGGTCAATGGGCGGAATAGACTATGTACCGGAGAGGTTTACATTCAAGGTAAAGAAGTACGACTATACGAAGGAAGTTCCGAGTTGTACGCATAATAATGAAGACAACAAAAACTGAGAGGTATTTGATTTGAACGCACTTTATGATATCATAGGTATACCGCTGGGATACCTGATGTACCTAATTTATTCAATCTGTCACAATTACGCATGGTCGATAGTAATATTCACAGTAGTGACGAGACTGATACTACTGCCGGCCAACTACAAGATGCAGAAGAACAATGCCCGAATGCAGTTGCTTGCACCGAAGCTGGAAAAGTTAAAGAAAAGTTTCGGAAGCAATCCGCAGAGGTTGCAGGAGGAACAGCAGAAGCTGTACCAGCAGGAGGGAATAAATCAGATGGCATCGTGTCTGCCGTCACTGATACAGATGCTGTTGCTGTTTGGAGTAATAGACGTTATATACAAGCCGATAACGCACATACTGCACATAACGAAGAGTGCAAGAATGTCAGCATTTGAGATAGCGAAAGGGCTTGCAGGGAATCCGAAAGGGTACACATTCAGTTCACTGAGGACAGAGCTTTTGGTAATGGAGCAATTGAGCAAGAATCCGAAAGAATTTAGGGGTATTGCAGAGAACTTTGTGAGCAGGGTAGACGAATTTTCCACACACTATACGATATTCGGAGCAAATTTAGGAAAAGTGCCTGAATTTCGCCCTGAGACTTGGAACAGGGAATCAATAATACTGTTCTGCATACCGTTTCTTGCGGGACTTGCCCAGCTTTTGTCGTCACTTTACGTACAGATTCACCAGAAAAAGACTAATCCGGATATGCAGATGGGCGGGTGTATGAACGTAATGTTTATATTTCTGCCACTGATGTCGATAGTATGGTCATTTTCACTGCCGGCAGGAATAGGATTTTACTGGATATGGTCAGCCCTCTTTTCATTTCTGATAACGTTCTCGCTGAACCACTATTTTACACCTGAGAGAGCGAAGAAGATAAATGAGAAAGAGAAGGAGAAAGCACTTGCGTATGCGAAAGCGCATCCTGAGAAGAAGACGCTGATGCAGAGAATGCTTGAACAGCAGGCGATGCTTGAAGCACAGCAGAACGGAACGGGAGACAAAGGAACGGATTCAATGAAGATGTCACGTTCGGAGGTAAATAAGCAGAACCGAGAGAAGATAAATGAAGCGAGGAAGCGAATGGCTGAGAAGTACGGTGATGAATACGAGGAAAGCGACGAAGAAGACGACTAATTTTGTTTTGGAGGTATCGGGAAATGACTGAAATATTTGTTGCAAAGACGGTCGAGATGGCTAAGGAATATGCCTCAGCGAAGTTCAATACTGATATAAAGAATATTAAATTTGAGGTACTTGAAGAGCCAAAGAAGGGGATACTCGGTATAGGAGCGAAAGATGCGAAAGTAAAAGCTACTTATACCCCTGCACCCGCAAAAAAAGCGGAGGAAAAGCCTGTTGCGGACGAGCCTAAGCCCAAGCCGGTAGACCTGTTTAAAGATGACAGGTATATGAAGTCAGCAGAGCTGGCAGTAAAAGCGGAGGCTGTTGAGGAGGTAAAAGCAGAGCCTGTTGAAGTAAAGGCTGAGGCTGAGGAAGTAAAGGCAGAATCA
>Ga0326511_10002546_pt1 | contig 14756 bp, 21 predicted proteins | sample 0_2496_0518_D_FD_203701 | JGI IMG/M metagenome (GOLD analysis project Ga0326511, IMG submission 203701) | Bovine rumen microbial communities from UC Davis, California, United States - 0_2496_0518 | ecosystem: Host-associated > Mammals > Digestive system > Stomach > Rumen | place: USA... | reverse complement strand
GAAATATCTCCTTGTAGGTAATCGCGTTCATGTTCCCGATAATCAAGAACTTCTTGCCGAACTCCATCAGCTGAGCGACATACTCGCGGAAGAGCGAGAACGGAGGGTTCGTCACCACCACATCGGCCTCCCGCAGGAACGCCTCGCACTCCTCGCTTCGGAAGTCTCCGTTCCCCTGAAGTCTTCCACCCGTGAAGCTCTCCCCGTCGTAGACCGAGAACACGCCGTTCCCCCCGCGGATGAACCCCATGGTAAACAGCTTCTTCAGGCCGAATCTCTTGAAGTTGTCGTAGAAATATTTCCAGAAATTAGACCATCTCCAGTCGTCGCAGTTGCAGTAGACGGTCTTGCCCGAGAGCTATTCCGCGTAGTGGGAGACCTCCCGCTCGATGTCCTCGTACTACGTGAAAAATTCGTCGTTTTTCGCCTTTTTGGCTTTAAGCAGGTTTCCGTTCTTCTTCATGACTCGGCCTCCTCGAACCACTTCGCGGAGACGCTCGGCGGGAGTCTCTCTGGATAATGGGCCATGTTGCGGTGGAGAAGAACGGAGAGGTATTTCCTGCGGTTCTCCATGTCCCTCTCGAACAGTCCGACGTGGATTTTGTAGTAGTGGCATACCCTGCAGCGGGCCTCCCGAAGAAGTCCGAACACGATGAACGGAATGGGGGATTTCATGTTCTTGGCGTATCTTGCGTACAGCCATCCCAGTAGACCGAAAACCGTGAGACGGAACAACGTGGACTTGTTCGGCTGGAATACGATGTTCTCTCCGTGGAGCTTCTTCATTCTGTAGTTTTCAGTGTCGTCCCATGCACGTTGTACCAGTTCATGGAGAATACACAAAAGTTCGTCCGTACAGGGGGGTTCCCTGGACAGTTCGAGAATACGGGGTATCTGTGGATATAACCACGTTTTTGTGAACGATGAAGGACGTGTAAAATCACCGTTTTTCCTCTACGTTTCCTTGTCAGACAGTTTTTCGTACAAAAGATTCATATTTTTATTTATCGATAATACGGTATTATACTGAATTGGATTCTTTTTCCACGACCTGCGTAGCAGATTCCCGTAGGGATTTTTTTATCATTCCCGCGGTGCAGCGCCGTCAGGCGCAAACCGCGCCGTAGGCTGGAATTTCGTGGAAGGAAGATTCAAAAAGCGCCTTCGCTAAAGCTCAGGCGCGAAGAGATTAATTTTGCCTACGGCGTTTAAGATGAATCATATGTTCATCAGGTGTTCTATTATTATTACTACCATCAGAAACGATTTTGTGGCAAACTTTTTTTAAAAAAGTGAAAATATTTTTATAAGTTCTATTTTGTACGATTTATTATCCACGATTTTCATTTATAAAAAACCCCAAAAACATTAAAATGTAACTTTTTTCTCACATTTAGAATGTGGACCTTTTTCCACAATGCTTTTTTTTTGACCCCTCAGACTGAAACCACCTAGGGGTGAACCGTATAATATTAAACGTACATGGGTATCTGAAAAGAGGTTCTACTATTATTACTCCCATCAGAAGCGATTTTGTTTAGCACTTTTTTCAACTTTTTTCATTTTTTTATATCGAACTAATTTTCACATTATTTCGTCAAAAAACAGCACTTTTGAACCCGCTTTTCGTGTAAAGTTTTAATTTGTAATACCTTTTCAAGATAAATATGTATGTCAAAGTCATGGATTGATATTCCTATTGTGGTTGCGGAATGCCGAAAAGCTCATCACTCAGTAGGCAGACCGTATGCAAAGGCCCAATGGAATCCAGTACATGACTACGACGAACAAAGGAATAGTCATGACAAAAATATCACAAGAAGACTGGCAGAAATTATACGATTTCGCCAAATCAGCCGCGGGTTCCGCCCGCAAGAGCATTCCCTCCGACTGGAATCTCTCCGTCGAGGAAATAACCTCATTTGCCCTGGGCGTGGTATGCCGCCTGGTACAGCAGTATGAAGACGGTGCCATGGAGGTGACGTCCTACGTATGGATGTACCTGGAGAAAACCCTGGTCCGCGACCTCCTCCGCGAGTATCGCCGCCTCAAGAAACAGCTGGACATAATCGAGCTTTAGGCCGTAGAGGACGAGGACGGAAACGTCCGCCGTCAGTACGGACAGGGCGACGTGGAGAAGCTCTCCGTGAATCCGACGGAAGAAATGGACGCAGGAATCACCGCCCGCGAGATACTTGACCGCGCAACCCCCGAAGACAAACGCATAATGGAAATGATAATGGAGGGGCGCTCATACGACGAGATAGCCGCCGCAGTTGGCTGCGACAAGAAGGCCATAACCCGCTGCATGAAGAAATACAGGAGAGACGCGGAATGAAGAACTACCAGATAAACCATTACACCCTCGCGAACGGGGACACGGTCATCTACGACGAAATCATGAGAACGAGTTGGGCCATATCCAGGGATGAAGCGAGCCCCAGTACCATCGACTACGTGTACAACAGCATGATGAACGCCCGCCGCAGAATCATCGACTATTTCAACGACATGTTTCTGAACGACAGGGACTGCGTCTACGGACCCTACATTTTCCTCCTGGGACGGAAATACGCGGAAAGAATGCTCCGCCTGGCGGAAGTCCTGGACGTGTGGACGAATGAAAGGGCCACGCTCCGTCCCGTCTCCGCCCGAGAAATCCCGCCCTGGTACGACGAAAGCGCCGAATGGCTCCTGGACAACCTCGACTCCACGTTCGAGCAGTACGACATAACCATGAAGCTCCGCGGCACGGAACACATGTACGGGAAAATGGAATTCGAGATTGTCCGCGGGCTGTTCGAGTGCCTGGGAAAGGAAATGACGGAAACATACATCAAAAAGCCGTCCTCGCTTTAACTTGCAGACAGGAAAAACGAAATGATAGCAAATGCAGTGGTATCCATACAGAAGAATCCGCCCGCGTTCGAGGAATGGGCGAGATGGCACATCCAGGTATGTGGATTCAGCGACCTGTTCATCTTCAACGACGGCGGGGAAATCCAGGTTCCGTCCGACCTGAAGAGGAATATAACCGTGTATCCCCTCCAGGGCGCGCAGTTCCCCCAGAACGGACAGGCGCGCCAGATAAACCTGTACAACATGTGGCTGTACCAGTCGTTTGGAAAATTCACCCGTGCCCTGTTCATCGACGACGACGAATATCTGGTTCTTCCCGAGGGAAAGACAGTGGACGAATACTATATGGATTTTCTGGGCGACAGGGGCCTGCAGTGGGTATTCTACACTTCCGAGGAAAACGCGGACGCTCCGAAAGATTCGGTCATAAGGAGATTCACCCACAGGAAAAGCAGGGCGGACAAGACGGTCAAGATGATGCTGGAAATGACCACCCAGGAACAGAACTACGTTGAAAACGCTGCCATGTTCGTATGTCCGCATTGTCTCGCCTCCATGAAATACCGCAGAATGATGACCTGGTACGACGTGTACGACAACGAACGCAGCGGTCCCGAGAACAACGTGGAAATCGACGTCTAGAACGTTCCCTACATAGCGCATTTCTACACGAAAACGCGCACCGAGTTCGACGCGAAGCTGCGCCGCGGACGTCCAGACACGGACAACCCCCAGTTCCAGTACTGGCATGAGAACATGAAGCCGACGATGGAAAGGCTATGGGATGAACGGTCCGTAGGCGACGTCGAGGACAGGACGCTCCTGGACAGGCTGGATTCCCTGAAGTAAAAAGAAAAACGCGGGCTTTGCCCGCGTTTTTCGCTTCTCCTCCACGGGGGTTTCTCCGCAGATTTCAAGGAAAAAATTAATTTTTTTCAAATTTTTTATATCCAGCTGTTTTTAGCTGTTTTTCAGTTAAAATATGCAAATATAAGCGCCAGAAAATTCACGTTTCTCAGTATTACTAATGAATATATAGTAAGTATACTATGGAAAGAAAATTAGTTCTTTCCGACAATAGGAGAAAACAATGAAGAATACCACAACATGGCGTCTCTACGCGGACAGCGTGCAATCATCATACGAAATGTCCCCCGAGGGGATGATACGCCGCACGTACAAGGACAACGGCGAGGTCCTGATATATCCAGGAAACCTCAACAAATACACAGGCTACTACAATCTCCCAGGGAATACGTCCCTGCTGGACAAATCCTTGGTAGGGTAGATGCACTATGTCCACCAGATGGTCATCCATCTCTACGGTGTCAACCGTCCCGAGGGCAAGGTCTGCGTCGACCACATCGACGGCGACCGCAAGAACAACTCCATCCACAACCTGAGGTACACGACGTACTACCTGAATCTCCAGAATCCGTCCGCAAATGAAAAGCGCAGGAAGAACGCCCGTTCCAGGAGCCACCGCGGACAGGTCATCCGCTGCATTCATCCGCACGGGGAGATTTCCTACTTCAGGACAGGAATCGAAGCTGCGGAAAAGCTGAACTGCTCTCATGTCCTCGTGTACAACGCCCTGAACAAACACGGGTCCGCACGTCGTGCCAGGCGCTGCGTTCTCGAATGGGTTCCCGAATCGGAGGTGAAATAACCATGGAAAATATCCAGCTGCTGCTTCTCAAGATGACTCTCATTGGACTGGGAATATCCCTCGTGTGCCAGGCGTGGAAATGGGTGCTGCGCCAGATACGACAGGAAATCGAAAACGCGCTGAAAAACGCGAAATGAAGACAAGCGAAAACCGCGGGCATGGCCCGCGGTTTTCTTCTCTCCGCCCCTCAGTTAAAACGCCCAGCGTCTTACCCAGTCCAGTAGTTCCCGACCCTTCTTCTTCAGCCAGGCCAGTTTAGGCGTGACCATGACCAGCGAGCACCTGCAGTTGGGATGCTGTCCCCCGTCCAGAATCCAGTCCTCGATGGACGGAAACGACTTGTCGACGGATGACACTATTTTACCCGTCCATTTCCTGCACGTTTTGCACGTACGTTCGTCCAGGGGGTTCTCAATCTTGAACCATGTCCCGATGTCCTTGTAGCCTTTGTACGCGGCCAATACCTTGTCCGTGACGGAATCTTCAAGGTTCTTCAGGATTCGCGTAAGCGGTATGGCGGAAATGTGGCGGGTTATCTGATTCGAGTACAGCTTTGTCCCCTCTCTGTCCGCCTTCTCTATTTCGGCCTTCAGGAGCGGGGAGTTCTCGACCACTTTCTCCGCGCTTCTCCTCAGGTCCGTGGGAATGTCCTTCTCCTCTGGATACGATTTCATCTTCGACAGCTCCCAGCCTATGTATCCGCCCAGCATGATGGCCACCGCTATGACAGCGGCCTTTTTGTTTTCCGATTTGTCCGTCTTTTCCATACTCTTATTTATCCAGATGAAAAAAGAAAACGCGCGGTGTTCCCGCGCGTTTTCGTTCTCGAAGAATACCGTAGCATTAAACGAGCTCTATGATTCCCTTCTGCAGGATTTTTGCTCCGAGCATACAATCGCCACCCATAACTGCAGCGCCGCGGCGAACGTCTTCATAGATTCTAAAGCCACATGGAAGCGAGGTCTTCGCGTCCGTGGCAACCCAGGACGTGTTGTAGCCGTCGATGATGGGCTTGTTCCAGCGAGCCGCCACGCCGAAGCAGTCACGAGGGATGATAAGTCCCTTGATTCCGTTGGTCGTGTCGAGGAACGGGCTGTTGATGACCGCGCGGAATCCGTACACGGATTCGAGCACGCCGTACTTTGCAGCCTCCGAAGAACCGATGACGTTGTAGTCCATCGTGCTCAGGAGGGAGCTGTAGGTGGCGGGATTCAGGACGAGCGCACAGTCGTAGGGGTCGCACGAAAGGTTCTGAGCCGTGGCGAACAGGCCAGCGAATCCAGCCTTGGCCGTAGGCGTTGTGGCGCTGAGCACCGCACCGTTGGCCGTGTCAATCTTCGTCTTCGTGAGCTCGCCGAACACGTACTTGTTCACCTCGACGCCGAGCACATGCGCAATGGCCTCCGCGCCGTTCTTGAGGAACGTGGACGTGCCAGCAGCAGCGGTGTCCTGAAGGGCATAGGTTTTCACGATGTCCTTGTTGAGATTAATTGTGACGCCGTCGAGCGGAGTGTCCGTGGACCATGCGTCAGCGGTAAGGACCGTGCCGTCCTTCGTTGTGCCGTGCTCAAACACGGGAATAGCCACGGCATTGCCGAGCATTCCAGGAGCCGCGGAGAAGTCCTTCGCGAAGTACGAAATCGCGGGAACGTAAGGTTCGATTGCAAGAGCAGCCGCGTCAGAAGCGACCGCAATCTGGAGTGAATTAAATTCCATTTTATATCTTTCTGTTGTTTTGTTGTTTTTGTTGAATGTCGTCAGCAGGCGAACGGATGGGCCACAGCCCAGGCCAGGAGCTCTTTTCCTTTGAGCTTCTGCCATTCGTCTTGACACGTTATACTTACCTGCGAGGAGCCTTCAGTGGAATTCAGCACCTCTTGTGTAAGCACTTCCTTCTTCGGAGATGTCTTCTCCTCAGCCTTTTCCTCGGTCTTCTCCTCGACCGTCTCGACCTTCTCCTCGGTCTTCTCCTCGGTTTTGGTCTCCTCGGCGGGGGTTTCCTCGGTCTTCTGCTCCTCGGAGTTCACGACCTCTTTCTGGTCCTGTTTTCCGCAAGCGTTGAACAGTTCCTTCAGGGTCTTCACCTCTTCGGTCAGATTCTTTATGTTTTCCGTCAGTTCTTCAATACTCATTTCTGGTTCCTTCAGTTCTTCTTCATCCCCGCCGTCTGTATTCAGAATGGGCGGCAATGTGAAATTCGGTCTATTCGTCAGCGCTATGGACGTCAGCCTGACGACGTTTCCAGATTTGTCGACCGCGAAGACAGGCGACAGAAATCTGTAGCTCTTCGACACGATGAGCTCCTTGCCCTTGTCCGTCCATTCGATTCGGGCGTACAGTCCGTTGAACAGGGGCGACGCGCCAGACATGAGCTGCAGCTCCTTCACCCAGCCATAAGCCTGTGTGTCTCGTTCGAGCGGTCCCCTCATGGATTCGTGGTCCTTGTCCAGGTAGACCGCGTCTGGATTCGCCTGGAAATTCAGCACCACGTTCTTCAGGCTCTCGTCCGACAGAACCTCCTGCTTCCTCTCCCCAGCGGAATTCGTGGCGGTGAACGTCCCGAACGGGGCAATCATGCACCATGTGTCTCCGAAGTCATATGCTTCGTCCGCGGTGTCGTCTTTGCAGAATCCCCTGTACACAATCTGGTCCTGGAAATTCTTCGCGTTTTCGCTCATCTCCTCAAGCGTCTCCATTTTCGTCTTCTCCGTTCTCCGTCTTCGGGGTCCATATGGCCTTCTCGTCCTCCGTGTCCGAGAATATGTCGTATTTAATCAAGCGCTTGACCTTTTCGTTGTCGATGGTCATTCCGAGCTTCAGCAGCTTCTGCGTCGTGTCGAGGACGTGGTCAGTTTCGTCCTCGTCTGAAATGAACTCCCACCTGCATAGCTTCTCCTCCCCGAGGGTGTCGAGGATTTTGGACACAATCTGGTTCATGGCCCTCGTCAGCTGCTTCCTGTCTCTGTCTACCAGCTGCATGAACTGCTTGTTCTGCATGTCCGCGAGATTGCTTCCCAGGCCCGTGTTTCCGCCTATGGTGTTCAATGACCCGCCAGTCGCCAGAATGGAAATCATCTCCATCTGATGACGGCAGAACAGGGAAAACGGGTCCTGTCCTCTCGCAGACGTCAGCTCCTTCACGTCAGCCCCGCTCTCCAGCACGCCGCTTCCGCCGTTCTGAATCTATGCCGCCTTGACAGCCCAGGCGTCAAGCGCCGCGTCAGGGGTTCCTTCGGGGGCGGTGATTATGACCTGCGGCACGCCCTGTCTTTCGACGAACTGCGACCATTTGTTCTCTCCGACCAGCTGTCTGAGATAAATCAGGATTCCAGGCAGGTCTATTGGACGCTTCGTCGTGCAGAACGCCAGTTCGTCCATGGGTATTTCCGTCAGCTGGTTCACCTCGCTGAACAGAAATTCCTGCGGGTTTGGATTCCAGTAGAATTTGTTCCTGAACATAAGCACGTTCCAGTTGTTCAGCGGCCTGATGGTCAGGTCCTTTCCGTCGAAGAACGCCTTTACTATGCTTCTCCCCCTGAACGAATACAGGTCCAGGAAGTCCAGCGCGTTGGTCACGTTGTAGAACGGCTCGTTCTCCTCGCAGCGGTCGAAAATCTCCTTTATTCTCCTCGCCTGCTCCACCGCCGCGTGGTTGTTTTCGTCTATCGGATTCACGGTCCATTCCAGGCCCTGCATGACGGACTGCCTCTTGTCTATGCAGATTCCGAAAATGGGCATGGTCTCCTCAATCATGCTGTAGGCGAGCTGGACGCGGGCGTCGTTTCCCGTGCGCGCGCTTCTTATCATCATGTCAATCTGCGACTGGTTCAAGCCGTAGAGCGGGTTTATCGTATTCTGCCACGAATCGCATAGCTTCTCTGTTTTGGTCTTTCCCATCTTCCTCTCCTCATGCGAGCGTGCTGTTGGTCCATCCGCCCTGGTGTATGAAAATCCTTCCAGGCACCAGAATGGATGACCCTATGCCCTTCTTCTCCCCAAGGTACGGCTCCAGCTCTGGGTCCGTCCAGTCCACCTTGTCGACGTCCAGCCACGGATTCTTCAGCAGGTCCAGGGCCTTTTCGTACTGCAGTTTTCGGGGTTCCGACAGGGCGTACGTTTCGCTCAGCGGAAATCTGCACCACATGTTCCAGCGGGCGAACGCCAGAATGAATTCCTTGTATCCCGTGGAGATGTAGTGTTCACGGGGGTCGAGCTCCAGGCCCTTCGCGCTCCAGGCCGCGCGGAATGAATCCGCCGCGTTGTCCAGGCTGTCCTGAATGACGCTGCTTATGACGCCGTCGTCGAGCGACAATCCGCCCAGAATCTCTATTTCATGCTCCGATAGCGACAATCTCAGGTCGTCAATCTATAGTCTCTTCCATGCCATAATGTTATTTATCGACTTTCCGTTTCAAATGTACTCTTTCAGGTTATTTCTAAGCTTCTCGATGTAGTCATTCTCGAATTCGTCGAAAATGGCCCATGCGTAGTCCTCGTCCGTGGGGAGGAGCGTCTGGTCCTGGGTCTGGTGGGCCTTCTTCGCGAGCGCGTACATGTAGGTGAGCTTTCCGTACTTGTTTATCCCCTTCAGGGCGAGGACGTTCGCGCGCTCCTTTCCGCCTTTCTTCCATGGACGGAAGAGCCCTCCGAACTCCCTGGCTCTGTGTCCTCTGGCCAGGTTCGAAATCGGAATCGTCAGATAGTTGACGTTTCTCGGATATATGTCTACGTCGTGGTATGCACGGCTTGCTCCAGGGATGTGGACAAGGATTCCGACCTCTCCCTGGCACGGCTCGACTTTATCGGGGTCCCAATGCTTCGACCCTGGATATTTGCGCGAAATGTGGTTCCGCGTAAGGTCCACCATGACCTTGTTTATCCTGTCGTAGTCCTTCCAGGTGTCCACCTCGGTGTCGACTACTGCCTCGAAAACTCTTTCCTGTATCATGTCGGCCTCGTTAGAATTTCGGTTAGATATGACGTCTGCCTGGAGTAGCACCCGATAAGCTCGACGTCGAGCTCGCTGGACTGCGTTACCACGGTCTGAGAGCCTTCCGCCCACCTTGAGCTGTCGAACGTGGGAATTCTCCACATAAGGGTGTTGAATATCGCTGTGTGCTGCTGGGCTATCGCTGCGAACGGAAACGTGTACCTCATGCAGAGCCCCCTGTTGTTTCCGAGGTAGTCGACGAAGTCCTGTGTTCCGTATTTCTATAAATCCGCTATGAAGCTGAAGTATTTTACAGTTGTGACGTCCGTGTCGCTTCCAGACGTCCTTTGCACCACGTCCCTCTGCGTCGTCTTCCACACGAACATGACCTTTCTTCCCTGTAGGCATTCCGTGCCAAAGTTGCTCGTTGGAATGGGAACGTTCCTTTCAAGGCTTGGATTTCCAGAGTTGTTCGTCAGCGAGTCGACCTGGCTCTCCCATGCGTAATGGAGATACCCCGTGGGGTCGTGGCTCCCGTCGCTGTACGTGTTGTCGCTTCTCTTCGTCCAGTACCTCCTCGTCTCGAACACGGGGTTGCTCCATCCAGAGTCGACCAGCTGGGTGAAGTCGTCGTATGGCGAGGCTCCGTTCTGCCTGATGGTTCTTCTCTCGCGCCTGTTGTACGTGTACGTCCAGGTCTGGTCGAACGCCTGTCCGTAGGAGTGGTTCCTCGTCAGGTTCTGGTTCCACGTCAGGACGTTCAGGTCAAGATTGCTCCACGTCTTCGCGTCCTGGTACATCTTGACTATGTCCCGCGGGTCAGTCCACCTGTTCGGAAAGAACGGACGGTTGAGCCCGAGGGCTGTCGCCACGTCGTCCGTGTTGAGGTCGATGCAGTCTCCGAAAAGCGCCTTGGTTCCAGCCGTGGTCCCAGCTCCAGAGAGAAGAGGCTCCTCGTGCATGTACGGACTGTAGCTTCCGAACGGGTCCTCCGTGTAGAGCCAGCTCGTGTTCTTAGTGTTTCCGAGCTGCGGGAGTTCGCATATCTGCCCGTCGACCAGGTTCGTAATGCGCTCCCAGTCGAGGTATTTCTTCTGAGGGGCGAGGTAGTTCGGAAGGCCCCAGTCGTCGTTTCCCAGGTAAACCCACTTCGTCGTGTACAGAAGCTGCTGGTTGAGCCCTCCGCGGGCGTCGCTTTTCGCGTCGCATGCAATGCATGCGTTAGCCTGGGCGTAGAGCTCAGCCAGGACCTGGAGGTCCTCGTACCTGTAGAACGACAGTCTCCCCGTGTCCTTGTACGAGGAGTTCGTGTTTACGGTTGGTGTGACTATCGTGTACGTCATGATGAATACTGGGGTATCTTCGGAGCGCCTCTCCAGTCGAACGCCGCCTTGAGGACGTTGTTCTGCAGGATTATCGTCCACAGCGGATAATAGGTAATCGAGTCCGTGTTCGCCATCTGGTTCGGAGTCGTGTCGGAGCGGACTATAGTGTAGGAGTTGGACGTTCCGTAGAGGTTGTTCTCTATTTTGAGGTAGTAGACTCCAGCCTGCTGCACGGCATGGTCCGCGAGCTGGAAGAACTCGCGTCCACAGTAGCCGTAGTTGTTGACTATGCGCTGGGTCGCCTCGTTGTACCAGAAGGGCGTCATGGACATGAGCTGGTAGAGCCTTACCACGTCCTTCGCCACGTCTGGGGCGAGAATCGGAACGTGCGTCTGCCAGTTGTCCTTCGTCCAGTCCGCTATCTGGACGAGGTCCTGTCCGAGGGATGACAGGTCCGAGGCTGGAGTCACGCTCAGGTCGCACTGGCACCCACCGCCTCCACCGCCTATCACGTTCTGCATGACCGAAAGCTCGACGTACTTCAAATGAGGCGTCCCGTTCGGAGGACGCACAGGAAATAGCCATCCGTTGTTGGCCGTGAGCTCCGAGGAGTCCGCCACGTCTCCACTGCGCAGGTGCGCGTAGTCCCAGAGCTGGGCTGAAGTCGAGTTCTGCCACACGGTCTCGCCGCCTTCGCCTTCGGATGAAACCTGGACCCAGTTCAGGGAGGAGAGGTCAAGGGAAATCCCATCTCCGCTTCCGCCTCCCCCGAACGAAACGCTTCGGAAGTCCTCCTTCACCACTCCCGAGGAGAGAATTTCGTATAGCAGCCATCTCTTCTGGTTCTGAGGGGGCGTTCCTCCCGCCGCCTCCCATGTGGTCCCGAACGTATTGGCGGCCTCGGACTGGTCAGCCGTGAGAAATATGCTTATGTCCCCCTGCTGCGGAAGGGGAATCGTCACGTCCGAGGTAATCTCCTTGAGCTGTCCGTCCAGGTAGAGGTGCTTTCTGCATAGAACCAGCTTCTTCGTGTTGTCCTCGTATTTGCACGAAAGGTCGAACGGCTCCCTGTACTTCTGTCCGCCTTTGTTCCTGTCGAACTGAACGCCGCCGTTTATAAGCGTGGAATCGGGGGCTTCATACGTAGTCCCGCCCCTGACTTTTATAAGCCTGTTCGCCGCGTTCACCAATTCGTTGGTCTTGGCCGCGGTTATGTTGTCGCCCTGTTGTACACGCTGAATCATCGGTTATGTCCTGTGGTTAGTAGCTGTGTATGTTGTGCTCCGCTCTGTATTTGCCGCACTTCTTAGGGTCCCCGAGGGGGCACTTCCCCCCGCATATTTCACATTCGACTGCGATTGAATCAGGAAACCATTTTCCGCCGTTTCTCGCCTTCGTCAGGTCGAACGCCCCGCTGTCCAGGTCCTTCTGCAGATTCTCCTTCGCGCTGTTTGGTACAGGCGTCGAGAATGAATCATAGAATCCGTCCAGCGCCTTTGACTGCTTCAGGGCATTCCATGCGCGTCCTCCACGCTCCACCATTCCGCGCAATGACCAGCCTTTGCTTTTTGGACTGTTCACCGTGGCCGAATAGTCCTTCACCAGATAGTAGTCCGCTCTGGATGTTCTGTAGATGTACGTGTTCGCGGGCAAATCGTCGTATTTTACAATCTCTCCGTTGGCCTTGGCCGTCGTAAACCTGACCGTCTGCACGGGCTTGTCGTTCACGGGCACGTTTATGACCAGTTCCTCTTCAGGCTCTTTTTCTGGCTCCGTGTCTCCCCCGCCCTGTGGATTCTCAGGCGGCTGTTCGTTTATGACGTCGTCTCCTCCCGTGCTGGGGTCTGAATTCTGCACGTCTCCGCCGTCGTCCTCTCCGCCGCCGTTGCCTCCGCCGTTGTCCTGCACTCCAGGCAGCGGCCAGGGGTTGTCACCGTAGAAATTGTCGTCCCAAATCTTCGCGCCCGTCCAGGTCTGCGTTCTGGTGTACGTCGTACCCTCGAACGTGTTCTGGGTTATCTGATACGAATCGTCCGTCTTCAGCCACTGCCAGTTGTTGTTGAACTGGTACGGACACGACGCGGGCAATGACTGCTTCTTGTCTATGTCCACTCCAGGCGTGACGTTGAAGACGAAACCCGAGCTAAGGAAAAAATGGTCCTGCTTCGAGACTATGGGATAATGGAATTGGGGTGTTATCCCCTTGCATAGATATTCGTAGATTTTCGTGGATTCGGGCACTCCGTTGTCCACCAGAATCTTTATCTCCCTGTTTATGTCCTCCGTGCCCATGTAGTAGGCGTACTTCAGGTTGTCCGCGTCGACCTGCGGATTCAGGGGAACGGCTTCTGCCACGCTTCCAGGATGGTCGTTTTCGTAGCAGTTCTTGATGTCTTCAGCCGTGCCGCCTGTTACATCCTGCGCGTATTCGAGCGGGCTTCTGGTGAACGTCCCCCAGTTGAGGCTCCATACCGTAGGCTGCGTCTGCACGCAGTCTCCAGGTATATCCGCGTTTTGTCCGCCTCCAGACGAGTTCTGCCGCACGGACGAATAGGTTATCGTCAGCTCTCCGTAGTCTCCAGCCTCTATCTGCTTCGTCTCCACGGTGTCTATGAGCCACTCCACGGTCTTCGCGGAAATGGACGCCACGGGGGTGTCGAATTCCTTCTTCCAGGACGTAGACGAATCCATTGCGGACGGACGGATGATTCCAGGGTAGAGCTTCACGCCGAACACGGACTTGTCCTTTATGTTCGTCAGGTCCTTCAGCACGCTCCAGGGGCCTTTCCATACCTCGGTCATCCTCTGGCAGTCTTTGTCGTTGCTTATCTGCAGGGAATTCGGCTGCAGTATCATGCTTGATAGGGGCGTCTCCATTATGCGTACCTCGACTTCGTGTTTATGTTCTTCGTGTTATTGGCTATCTGGTCCAGCTTCGTCGTCTGCTTCCTCATTTCGTCGAGCTGCCTGTCCTGCCCTATGTTCTGCGTGAACGTGCTCATGTAGCCGCCTATTTTGTCCATCTGGTTTATGAAGCTGCTCCAGTTGGGGGCCTTTACGGTGTCATACTTTCCGACTTTGGCCAGCTCCTCCTGCAGCCATACGGGGGCCTCCGACTGGTAGAGCTTCCAGTCTCCCTCCTGTTCGTCTCTCCCCCATTTGCCCTTGAATATGTCGTCCAGCGCCTTGAATTCGGGGCTGTTCTTTATCTTCTCGGCCAGCTCATCCCCGACCTGTCCCCAGTATTTTTCGGACGCTCTCTTGGCCGCGTTCTTTATGGCCTCCTGGTTCTGTATCTGCTTTGTGACTTCGTCGAGCTGTTCCTTCAGCGCCTTCTTCTGGTCGAAATAGTTGTCCGTGAAGACGCCCTTCGTCTTCTCCCAGCCCAGGCTCCATACGTCCATGGGGGCGTCTTTGTTGTTGGTGTACTGTTTCACCAGACTGTCGCGTCTGGCTCTCAGGTCCTCCAGCACGTCTTCGGCTATCTGCGCCTTCAGGGTCTCGCGTTCTCCCTCTTCGGACGAAATCCTGCTTTTCTGGGAAATCCTCTATGACTCTTCGACCGAGCGGTCACGCACATTCTGCGAATAGACCTCCAGGCTGTCCTTCATCGTCTCGGCCAGTTCTTTGGCTGCGTTGTTGAGGTTTTTCAGGGCTACGTACGCAATGGCTAGAACGCCGCCAGCTCCCGTGAATTTCCCCAACATGTTTATAAGCCCGAACTGCGACTTGGCCGAGCCGTTCACCGCCATGTAGAATGTACGGACAATAGCCGCGCCTTTTCCAGTGTGCGACGTGAACTGCCTCATGGCGTTAGCCGCCGCGGACGTAGTCTACGTTGATACGCTGTTGTTTACATTAGCGTTTATGTTTATGTCGTGTGTGGCCATTCGTCAATCACCTGCTTGTCTTCCAGTGTCATGCTGTTGTCGCCGCATACTCTGCCCTCTTCCCTAATCAACAGCAGAATGGC
>Ga0326511_10002545_pt1 | contig 14758 bp, 12 predicted proteins | sample 0_2496_0518_D_FD_203701 | JGI IMG/M metagenome (GOLD analysis project Ga0326511, IMG submission 203701) | Bovine rumen microbial communities from UC Davis, California, United States - 0_2496_0518 | ecosystem: Host-associated > Mammals > Digestive system > Stomach > Rumen | place: USA... | reverse complement strand
CGTCGGCCCAAGGGGTGACCGTATCCGTCGGCATCATTATGGGTGGCTGTGGCGCCTCATTCTGCGCCACCGCGGGGTGCCGTGCCCCTGTTGCCTCGGGACTCAGCAGGCGCACTCCGAAGGTGGCCAGCAGGGCCACGCATGCCGCCGCGCTCACCGTCGGCCACAGCCAGCGTCTGCGGCGGGACGCCTCGTGGCGCGCGATGCCCTCGTGCAGCTGCTCCAAGGTGATGTCGCTCAGCGCCTCTTCCATCGCCTTGCCGTCCTGCTGCCACTCTTGGCGGTACTCATTCAAAAAATCATCTTCCTTCATATCCTATTTTCCTTTCAGCATTTTTCTCAATTGGTTCACAATTCGGTTATATCTCACCCTCAGTGCCCCCTCGTTCTCGCCTGTCTCTGCGGCTATCTCCTTATAACTCCTGTCCTCCAGCCTTGCGGCCACCAGCCGTTGGTCCTCGGCCTTCAGGTGGGCGATAGCCTCGTACAGGTCGTCCATCCTCTGCGGACGCTCCTTGGTCCCCTCTTCCGGCAGGCTCTCCACCAGTACCATCTTAGGCCTGCGCTCCTCTGCCCTCAGTTTGTCAATGGCCGTGTTCACCGCTATTCGCCATAGCCAGGTGGCCTCGCTGCTCTCCTCCCTAAAACTGTCCAAGTGGGTCCATATCTCCACCGCAATGTCCTGGTAGAGGTCGTGCGCCATCTCGACATCTCGGCGGCAGTAAATCTGGCACACCTTCACTATCAGCCCCTTGTGTCGGAGCATCAGCTGGTCGAATCGTTGCAGTTTCTCTTTTTCGGACATTTTTCCCTTTTTTCTGCCTGGATTAGTCGTATGTGGCGGCTAAAATGTTACAAGAAATAAAAAAAAAATTCTAGGGTGACAAAAAAATGAGTCCACTACGCATCGCACCCCGCCTCCAAGAGGCTAAATTCCTCCCAAAACCATACCGGGAAACGGCTTTTTCCGCAGTGTGGAGCCCTGCAACGCCATCTCGGCCTTTCTGCGATACGCGGCATGTGCGCCATTACACATAAGATACTATAGAAAAATCGCCCTGAAAGTGCATATATAAAGCAATCCCAATGGCAATGTCGTGGGTCAATCAATGAGTTACCAATAGCGCCCAGTAGGGGCAGAACCTTAGTATCATAATTAGTAGAACCCATCATAAGAAACAATAAAAAAACCTCAGCATTTGTGCCGAGGTTTCGTCATACTGTAGCGGGAATCAGACTTGAACTGATGACCTCCGGGTTATGAATCCAGCGCTCTAACCAGCTGAGCTATCCCGCCATTCGAAGGTGCTTCCTTTCTCAAAAGCGGTTGCAAAAGTACGAACTTTTCTCGACATGACAAAATTTTTTTCAAAAATATTTTTTATCTATACTATAAATGAATTTTTTACGTTATACCTAAAATAAAAAACACTACCCAAATGAGCGACGAAAACAACAAATTATATAGCAATTTCGACTACGAGTCGGCTCTCAGTGTGGCCGAAGGACAGAAACCAGCTGAAACTGTGAACCTTGCCCTCCTTCAAAAGCTCCGTTCCAAGAAACCCACCGAACCCTCTGTCGAAGAACTCGTCTCCGGCGTCCTCCACGGCGACCGCATGCTGCTCAGCCGTGCCATTACCCTAGTCGAAAGCTCACTCTACGCCCATCAGAAGAAAGCCCAGGAAGTCATCGAGCGCTGCCTGCCCCACTCCGGCAAATCCATCCGCCTAGGCATCACTGGCGTCCCCGGCGCCGGCAAGAGCACCACCATCGAGTCCCTAGGCAAATACCTCACCGCCCACAACCACAAAGTGGCCGTCCTGGCCATCGACCCCAGCAGCGAGCGCAGCCATGGCTCCATCCTCGGCGACAAAACCCGCATGGAAGAACTCAGCGTCGACCCCAATGCCTTCATCCGTCCCAGCCCCTCCGCCGGCTCCCTCGGCGGCGTCGCCCGCAAGACCCGCGAGATTATCATCCTTTGCGAGGCCGCCGGCTTCGACGTCGTCATTGTCGAAACCGTCGGCGTTGGACAGAGCGAGGTGGCCGCCCATTCCATGGTCGACTTTTTCCTCCTCCTCCAACTCATGAACCAAGGCGACGAACTCCAAGGCATCAAGCGCGGCATTATGGAAATGGCCGACATGATTTCCATCAACAAGAGCGACCTCGACCCCGTCCGTGCCGACCTCTCCGCCACCCAGTACCGCAATGCCCTCCACCTCTTCCCCAAACCCGAGTCAGGCTTCGAAGTCAAGGTCACCACCTGCTCCGCCTACACCCAGGAAGGCCTCACCGACCTTTGGAACAACGTCATGGAATACGTCACCTTCACCAAGGCCAACGGCTACTTTTACCGCAAGCGCCAGCAGCAAAACCTCCGCATCCTCAACGAAACCATCGACAACGGCCTGCGCGACCGCTTCTACAATGCCCCCGGCATGGATGCCCGCATCGAGGAGGTCAGCCGCCTCATTCTCGAAAACAAAATCAGCGCCTACCAGGCCGCCGACCAACTCCTCAACTCCTCCCTCCAGTAGCCCCCTCCTTCCCCTTGCTCTACCTCCACATCCCCTTCTGCCATCGCAAATGCACCTACTGCGCTTTCTTCTCCGCCGTCACCTCCGGCAGCAGGCAGGACTACGTCGACGCCCTCTGCCGTGAGGCCGAGCTGCGCTGTGCCGAACAGCCTCACCCCCTGCGCACCGTCTATTTCGGCGGCGGCACCCCCTCCATCCTCTCCCTCGGACAGCTCCGCCAGATTGTCGACACCATTGCCCGCTGCTTCGACCTCTCACAGCTTCAGGAAGCCACCCTCGAAGCCAACCCCGAGGACCTCACCCCCGAATACCTCCGCGGGCTTCGCAATCTCCATTTTTTCAACCGCCTCAGCATCGGCCTCCAGTCCTTCTCCGACGACGACCTCCGTCTGCTCAACCGTCGCCACAGCGCCGCCCAGTCCCGTCAGGCCGTCCTTGCGGCTGCCGATGCCGGCTTCCACAACCTCAGCGTCGACCTCATATACGGCCTTCCCGACCAGTCCCTCGACCGCTGGCAGCACAACCTCGCCCAGCTCTCCTCGCTCCCCATCACCCATCTCTCCGCCTATGCACTCACCGTCGAGCCCGGCACCATGCTCCAGCGCCAGGTGGACCAGCACCGTGTCGTCCCGGCCGACGAGGACACCGTTCTTTCGCACTACCATGCCCTCCTCCGTTGGGCTGCCCAGGCCGGCTTCGAGCAATATGAAATATCCAACTTCTGCCGTCCCGGCTTCCCCTCGCGCCACAACAGCCGCTACTGGGACCGCACCCCCTACCTCGGACTAGGCGCCGCCGCCCACTCTTTCGACGGCTCCTGCCGCCGTTGGAACGTGGCCCACCTGCAGCGCTACATACTCTCCGTCGCCCACGGCAACCCCGACCACCAGTCCGAAACCCTTTCGCCCACCGACGCCTTCAACGAACTCCTCATCACCTCCCTCCGCACCGTCCAGGGCATCAGCAAGGTCCTCGTCCCCGCCCCCTTCCTCCAGGGACTCACGCGCCGCGCCGCCCCCCTTGTGGCCGCCGGCCTCCTGCAAGAAACCCCCACCCATTTCCGTCCCACCCCCGCCGGCCTCCTCCAGGCCGACGGCATCGCCGTCCAACTCATGGCCGACAGCCAGCCCCACCCCGCTTCCTCAACTATAGAATAAGGAAAGCCCTCCATTTGGATTATTTGACAAGCTAATCAGTTCAGCTGGCAAAAAATCTGTCAAGCGATTTCGGGAAAACACACAAGCATTTTCTGGAACACACACACGGCTCAGCCTTCGCCCAGGCTGCGCTACATCCTCTGTCGTTCTTCTATAGTTGTTCTATAGTTGTTCGTTGTGGCACTGAGGAACTATGGTCTATCGGAAGGCCTCCGGCAGGTGGCATGGCGGCAATGCACCGCGGGTTGGCAGGCGGGGGGGCAGGTGCTGCTGAGCCGTCAGGAGGGCTGGGGAAGAGAAGTGTTTTTGTATTATTTAGTGGGAGGTGGAGGACTGGACCAGCCCAGCGATGTTGCCGCCGCAGGCGTCGAGGCGGGCACCGGTGACGCTGCTGAGGCAGTTAGGGCTGCCGACGAGGCGCAGATAGCCCAGGAGGGCGAAGATGACGGCCTCTTTGTAGTCGATGATGTTGTCGGCCGGGACGGTGATTTTGCAGCCGGGTATTTGGGCCTGGAGGCGGGCGATGAGGTATTTGTTTTTGGCGCCGCCGCCGGTGACGAGCATGGTGTTGATGTTGCGCCCTTTGACAGCGTTGGACACTTGGTGGGCGATGTGCTCGACGACGGTGCAGAGGAGGTCGTTGACCGGGATGCCGTCGGCAAAGAGGAGTGGGAGGAAGTTGGCGACGAACCATTCTTTGCCGAGGGTTTTGGGCAGGGGCTGGCGGTAGTAGTCGAGGGCGTCCATCTGGGCGAGGAGGGGGCTGAGTATGTTGCCTTTGCGGGCAAGGAGGCCGTCGGAGTCGTAGGACCGGCCGGCCAGGCGGGCCAGGTGGTTGAGGGCCATGTTGCAGGGGCAGATGTCGTAGGCCTCGCGGAAGGGGGTGGGGGGTAGTGGGGCGCCTTTGGGGCGGGCGGAGGCGGCGGGGTTGGTGACTTCGTAGGAGATGTTGGCGATGCCGCCCAGGTTGAGGCAGGCATCGTGGCGGCCGAAGAGGAGGCGGTCGCCGATGGGGACGAGGGGTGCGCCCTGGCCGCCGAGGGCGACATCGAGGGTGCGGAAGTTGAAGACTACAGGGAGGCCGGTTTCGGCGGCAAGGGCGTCGCCGTCGCCTATCTGGGTGGTGAGGCCGAGCTGGGGCTGGTGGAAGATGGTGTGGCCGTGGGAGGCAATGGCGTCGACGGGGCCGGGGTGGGAGCGGCGGAAGCGGTTGACGAGACGGCCGAAGTGGTGGCCCAGTTCGACGTTGACCAGGGCGTACTGGTAGGCGGTGGCATGTTCGAGAGTGGAGAGCCACTGCACCCACTGGTCGTCGTAGGGGTAGGTTTCGGCGGCCAGGAGGTCGAAATGGTTGTCGCTGATGTTGCAGTAGGCGATGTCGAGTCCGTCGAGGGAGGTGCCGGACATGAGGCCGAGGAGTTTCATGGCTCAGGGTTCTTTAGGGTTTTGTGGGGATGGGGTGATGGGATGGGCGTCGAGGTAGGCGAGGAGGTGCTGGTTGTAGAGTTGGATGCCGGGTTTGTCGAGGTGGTTGCTGTTGAAGAAATGGACGGTGTCGACCATGGGAAGGATTTGGTAGTGGTAGGGGCCGAGGGCGCTCATTTGCTGTTCGAACCAGGGGTGGTTGGTGAAGCTGCGGCGCAGCTGGTAGGCGTCTTGGATTTCGACCAGGGTATAGGGGATGTGGCGGTCGCGGAAGAGTTGGATGCACTGCCGCAGGGCGCGGAGCTGGCGGGGGGCGATGGTGAGGGTTGTGGGGGGATAGCGCTTGCGGACAAACTCGTTGGTGTCGACCTCGCAGAAGCCGCCGGGGATGTAGCGGTAGGCCCGGATGAGGGTGTCCTCGTGGAATCGCTCGAGACGGTGGCAGACTTTCTGGCTGTAGACGGCGTAGAGCCAGGTGTTGAAGACTTTCATGTTGTGGAGGGAGAAGGCCATGCGGGTGGCCTGGGGGGTGAGGGGAGTGTTGCAGAGGAGGTTGACGGCACTTTCGACTCCGTCGTTGCGCATGATGTCGGGATGGACTTCGAAGATGACTTGCTTGGGGTTGAGGCTGTCGAGGTAGCGGCTGAGGAGGACGTAGGTTTGGACGGGGGTTTGGTTGGAGGAGCCCAGGTTGAAGCTGGTGTAGCCGTGGGCGGCAAAGAAGCGGGTGTCGAAGGTGCGGTAGCAGTGGGAGGAGCCGAGGAAGAGGATGTCGACGTTGTGGTAGTGGCGGATGTCTTTGACACGGCTGTTGAGGTGTCCCTCTTCGCCCATGCGGGTAACGGCGGTGCGTACCCAGCCGAGGTCGCCGAAGAGGCAGAGGAGCAGCACGTAGCCCACAAGGGCTACGGGAAGGAAGAACAGGAGGCGGCGGAGGAATGGTTTCATAGGCGGGTTAGAACTGGAAATAGATAAAGGGCATTTCGTTGGTGACCATGTAGGCGCCAATCATGAACAGAAGCAGGATGTAGCGTCCCCAGCGGAGAAGGAGGTTGCGGGGCTGGCGGGAGAATTCGTGCTCCTGGCCGCGGTTGCTCCATTCGACCAGCAGGAGTATGAGCACGGAGAGCCCCAGGACCCAGGCGTCGATGGGGGCGGTGACCATGGGGGCGCCGTTGAAAAGGTGGGAGAACATGTGGCGGTAGTAGTCGATGGCCTGGCGGATGCTGTCGGCACGGAAGAGTACCCAGCCCATGACGGCCAGAAGGAAGGTGAGGAGCATTTGGCCGAGTTCGCGGAGGGAGGGGAGCGGGCGGCCGGCAGCGACGACGTCGGTGTGGCGGCGGTTGCGGCCCAGGAGGATGAGGGGGAGGAAGAGGAGGGCATGATAGGCTCCCCAGGCGAGGAAGGTCCAGTTGGCTCCATGCCAGAGGCCGCTGACGAGGAAAATGACGAAGGTGTTGAGGACGACGCGGGGGCGGGAGACGCGGCTGCCGCCGAGGGGGATGTAAATGTAGTCGCGGAACCAGGTGGTGAGTGAGATGTGCCAGCGGCGCCAGAACTCGGCTATGTCGCGGCTGAAGTAGGGGAGGTCGAAGTTGCGGCGGAGGCGGATGCCGAAGAGTTTGGCACAGCCGATGGCAATGTCGCTGTAGCCGGAGAAGTCGCCATAGATTTGGAGTGTGAAGAGGACGGCGGCCAGGAGGAGGGTGGCGCCGTTGTACCAGTCGGGGTGGGCGAAGATTTGGTCGACGTAAAGAGCGCAGCTGTCGGCTAGGACCATTTTTTTGAAGAAGCCCCAGAGCATTTGGCGGAGGCCGTCGACGGCGAGGGGACGGGAGAAGCGCCGGGGCTGCTGGAACTGGGGAAGGAGGCTGGTGGCGCGCTCGATGGGTCCGGCGACGAGTTGGGGGAAGAAGCTGACGTAGGCCAGGAAGGCGACCAGGTTGCGCGAGGGGGGGAGGCTGCGGCGGTAGACGTCGATGCTGTAGGAGAGGGCCTGGAAGGTGTAGAAGGAGATGCCCACCGGCAGGACGAGGTGTAGCAGCAGGCGGTCGGCTCGGCCGTGGAGAAAGGCGTCGGCAAATGATTGGGCGAAGAAGTCGTAGTATTTGAAAAGGCAGAGGATGAGGAGGTTGATGAGAATGTTGCCCCAGAGGACCCACCGGCGGCGGGCAGGGTGGGTTTGGCGGCCAAGGAGCAGGCCGGAGAAATAGCTGCAGAGGGAGGTGAAGGCGATGAGAAGGAGAAAACGCCAGTCCCACCAGCCGTAGAAAAGGTAGGAGGCCGCCACAACGAAGGCGTTCTGCCAACGGAGCTGCCGCCGCAAGAGCCAATAGATGAGGAACGTTATTGGCAGAAAGATAATGAATTCAATAGAGTTGAACAGCATAAAGCGGTTGCAAAGATACGAGTTTTTTTTGAAATGGAAGGATTGTGGGGGCGGCTTTTTTGTGTTTGTTGGGCTGCAATGTGGTTATGTGGAGAAAAAGTTGTATTTTTGCAGATTGAATTCATTAAAAAAAGACTATGGAGAACGATTATATTATCGCAGGAATACAGCAGGTTGGCGTCGGTTGCACGAACTTTGCCGAGGCATGGAAATGGTATATCGACATGTTCCAGATGGATGTGCGCATTCTGGAGGACGACACGGTGGCGGAGCGGATGCTGCCCTACACTGGGGGACAGGCGCAGAAGCGCCACGCCTGCATTGCCGTGAACCTGCAGGGCGGCGGCGGTTTTGAGATTTGGCAGTATTCGGAGCGGAAGCCGCAGCCGATTGCCTTTGAGGTGCAGGTGGGCGATTTGGGCATTTTTGCCGCGAAGATTAAGAGCCACGACCCCAAGGCTTTCCATCAGCAGCTGCGGGCAAAATACGACAAGGTGGGGCCGCTGGCACAGATGCCCGACGGCACGGCCACGTTTTTTGTGCAGGACCCTTGGAAGAATTACTTCCAGGTGGTACAGGACGATAGTATTTTTATCGACCAGCACACGCTGGGCGGCGGCATTGTGGGGGCGATGATAGGTTGCACGGATGTGGATAGGACCGCGGCGCTATACCGCGACCTGCTGGGCTACGACAAAGTGCTGTACGACAAGACGGGACGTTTTGAGGACCTGCAGTTTATGAAGGGCGGCGAGCAGGAATACCGCCGGGTGCTGCTGACCCACTCGAAAAGGCGCGAAGGTGCCTTTGCCCCGCTGTATGGCGACAGCACGATTGAGCTGGTGCAGGCGTTGGAACGTTCGCCCCGCAAGATTTACGAGGGCCGCTACTGGGGCGACCCGGGGTTTATTCAGATTTGTTTTGACGTGACGAATATGCGCGAGCTGGAGAAACGCAGCAATGCGCTGGGATACCCCTTTACGGTGGACAGTTGCAAGGACGACGGCCACTTTGACATGGGGGAGGCGAGCGGGCACTTTACCTATATTGAGGACCCCGACGGCACCCTGATAGAACTGGTGGAGGCCCACAAACTGACGGTGCTGAAAAGACCCCACGTGGCCATCGACATGCTCAAGCGCGACCGCAAGAAGCCTTTCCCGAAGTTTTTCTTCCGCCTGATGGGAATGTACAAGGTGAAACTTTGATTTTTTTTATTTTTCATAGTTGGCCGGGGAAATGGGAATGCAAATTCTGTTCCCCGGTTTTTTTTAGGTGGCCTTGATGTTGCGGGCGAGGGTGGCGCAAAGGGTTGGGAAGAAGCGCTTGATGTGGACCATGAGGAGCTCTTTGCCGCCGACGAGGACTTCTAGACGGCGGCGGGAGATGGCGCGGAAGATTTTTTCGGCTGCCTTTGCCGCGGTGATGCCGCCGGCCTGGCCGGGGTCCATCTGGCCATGTTCGCGGCCGTCGCTTTCGAGGGCGTGGAACGAGATGTTGGTCTGCACCCGGCCGGGGCAGACGAGGGTGACGTGGATGTTGTCTTTATGGTACTCGGCCTGGAGGGTTTCGAAGAAGCCGTAGAGGGCGTGTTTGGCACTGGAGTAGGCGCAGCGCATGGGAAATCCGAAACGCCCGGCGATGCTGGTGGTGACGGCCAGCTGTCCCCCGCCTTGGGCTATCATGCGGGGCAGGAGGGCCTTGGTGAGGACGACGGGGGCGTAGAAGTCGAGGTCGACGACGCGGCGGATGACGCTGAGGTCGGTGTCGAGGGTGGTGCCGCGCTGGCTGATGCCGGCGTTGCAGAAGAAAAGGTCGATGGAGCCGAAGCTGTCCCACGCTTGGGCGGCGAGGCCGTCGAGACGGTCGAGCTGGGCGAGGTCGAAGGGGAGGACTGCTGCGCGCGGAGAACCCAATGCCTTGCATCGGTCGGCCACTTGGCCGAGGCGGTCGGCTTGGCGGGCGGTGAGGATGAGGGAGGCGCCGGCCTGTGCGAAACGATAAGCAGAGGCTTCGCCGATGCCCGACGAAGCCCCCGTTATCCAAACTGTTTTGTTGTGGAAATCTATCATTTGTTTTCTAATTTGGCCACCTCGTCGACGAACCACTGCGAGCGGAGGCTTCCCTCGCCGCAGTTGAGGAGGACGACGTCGTTTTGCTTAATGAGGCCTTGCTCGAGAGCACGGTAGAAGCCGGCATAGCAGACCACGGAGGCGGGACCCATGAGGACGCCGGTCTGGCGTTTCATCTGGAGGCCGAAGCGAGGCAGGGAGGCTTCCTCGACCCGGATGAAGTCGCCGCCGCTATTGCGCACGAGCGGAGCCACGATGGGATAGTTGCCGGGGTTGGCGGCGGTGAGGATGCCGATGCGGGTGTGGCAGTCTTTCTTGGCTTCGTAATGGTGCTCGAAGTCGACGGGGAAGTTGTGCTCCTTGGCCCACTCCCAGGCGGTGACCATGGGGTCGCATTCGTCCTGCTGGACCAGCAGCATGCGTGGCATGTGGTACTGGGGGTAGTCGGGGCGTATGTCGCGGAAGCCTTTCTCGAAGGCGATGGGGCTGGTGCCGCCTGCGACGGCCTGCATGTAGACGGTGGGCAACTGGCCCATCTGGCGGAGGCACTCGAAGACGATGGTGCGTTTGCTCTCGACGCGGATGGGGTCGGTGTTGCCACAAGACATCATGACGCCGGATTGCTTGTGGAACTCGGCGCATTCGGCCTTGGCATCGCCGTAGGTGCCTTTGCTCACGACAAGGGTTTGTCCGGTCTGGCGGATGGTTTGGGCAGTTTTGTCGTCGACCCAGTTGGGGCTGAAGCAGGTGAATTTGATGCCGGCCTTGGCAAGGTAGGTGGCGTAGGCGGTGCCGGCATTGCCGGTGGAGGCGAGGCAGTATTCTTTAACGCCGTTTTCCTTCATGACAGAGGCGGCCAGGGAGCCGCTGACGTCTTTGAAGGAGGCGGTGCCGCCGTTGAGGTCGTTGCGGTACATGTAGACTTTGCAGTCAATGCCGTACTGCTCTTTGGCGGTGCGCTCCATGTGCTCCCAACGCTCCATGGGGATGGCACCCTCGTTGCATGAGACGATGTTCTCCCTGTGTTCGAGGGGGAGGTATTCGAAGTATTGGAAGTGGCTCTTTACTTCGCCTTTGAAGTAGTCGGGGAGGTTGTGGTAGTGGGTTTCGGGGTAGACCACCTCGGCATAATTGGAACCACACTTGCATTTTTGGTCGTTGGCAAACCATTCGCGGAAGGAGCCGATGGTTTCGCCGCATTTCTTACAAACTAATTTATATTTCACTTTGTATGCTCTTTGTTATTATTCCTTAATATATATTGTTTTTATTGGTTCCAACTCCTGGGGCAGGCGGGGTGCATTACTTGCGAATGTGCATGTCGGGCATGGGTTTGTTGTACTCGCCGGCGTCGAGTTTTTTCTTAACCTCTTTGAAGACGGCGATGGTGCGGTCGGCCTGTTCCTTGGTATGGGCGGCGGTGGGGATGATGCGGAGCATGATTTGCCCTTTGGGTACGACAGGATAGACCACGATGGAGCAGAAGATGCCGTAATTTTCGCGGAGGTCGACCACGACGTTGGTGCCCTGGTTGACGTCGCCGGGGAAGAAGACAGGGGTGACGGGCGATTCGGTGACGCCGGTGTTGAAGCCTTCGGCCTGGAGGGAGTGCTGGAGGTAGTTCGAGAGATCCCAGAGCTTTTCGCGAAATTCGGGGTGCTGATTAATTATTTCCAGACGGCGTTTGACACCGTAGACAATGGCCATGGGGAGGCTCTTGGCGTAGATTTGGCTGCGCATGTTGAAGCGGAGATAGGTAATGATGTCGGGGTCGTTGCAGCCGATGAAGCCGCCGATGATGGCCATGGTTTTGGCAAAGGCGCAGAAGTAGAGGTCGATATCGTCTTCGCAGTGGAAGTGGGTGTGGGTGCCGCGGCCTTCGGGTCCCATGACGCCCATGCCGTGAGCATCGTCAATGAGAATGCGGAAGTCGAACTCTTTCTTAAGGGCGCAGATTTTGTCGAGGGCACCGAGGTCGCCCTCCATGCCGTAGACGCCTTCGGTGGCCACAAGGATGCCGCCGCCTTGTTTCTCGGCCAGAGCGGTGGCCTGGGTGAGCTGTTTACGGAGGCTCTCGATGTCGTTGTGCTGGTATTTGAAACGTTTGGCGCCGGTGACGCGGAAGCCGTCGATGAGGCAGGCGTGGGCCTCACTGTCGTATACAATGACATCGCGGAGGCTGACGATGGTGTCGAGGATGCTGATTTGGCCTTGGTAGCCGAAGTTGAGGAGGTAGCCGTATTTCTTATGGGTGTATTCGCAGAGCATGGCTTCCACTTCCTCGTGGAGGGCGGTGTGGCCGCTCATCATGCGGGCGCCCATGGGATAGGCCAGGCCCCAGCGGCGGGCACCTTCCTCATCGGCGGCGCGCACCTCGGGGTAGTTGGCCAGACCCAAGTAGTTGTTAAGGCTCCAGTTAAGCACTTTTTTGCCGTTGAACATCATTTCGGGTCCCAGTTCACCTTCCAGTTTGGGAAAATAGAAATAACCGTCTGCCAGTTTGCGGTATTGGCCCAGGGGGCCGCCAGTAGACTCTTTAATTCTTGCAAAAATATCTTTCATCGTGTGTATTTTTATTTATTTTTCTTTCGTAATTTCAAGGGTGCAAAAATACATTATTTTTTGAATAATCATACATTTTTTTTATTCCGAGCACTTTTTTTTAACATTGCGACACCGCAGGAGGCTCCCTAAGAGCCCTCGCGGCGGGCTGGCCCAAGGCGTTGCAAAACGACTGTGGCGGAGAAATGTCATCCCTGTCTTCAAAAAGTCGTTAACAATTAGTAATGAATGCGTTGAAGTGAAATGGAAAAATTAAAATTAAGATATTTTTTTACGATATTGTGTTAATCGAAAAAAAAATATTATTTTTGCAAACTCAATTTATACTAAAAACAATAATAAATTATATAACACTATGAAGAAAGTTATTAATACCCCTAAGGCTCCCGCAGCCATCGGCCCCTACAGCCAAGCAATTCTGTCAGGCAACACACTCTACATCTCCGGTCAGGTGCCAATCGACCCCGCCACGGGAAAGATTCCCGAAGGCATCGAAGCCCAGACCGAGCAGGTGATGCAGAACATTAAGGCAATCCTGGACGAGGCCGGCTACACCTTTAAGGACGTAGTGAAATCGACCTGCCTGCTGGCCAGCATGGAATATTTCAAACCTATGAACGAGGTCTATTCCAAATATTACACCACCGAATGCCCTGCCCGCGCAGCCTTTGCAGTGCAGGCCTTGCCCCTGGGCGCTCTGGTCGAGATTGAAACTATTGCAGTAAAATAAATAAAAACGAAGTCGGGAAGCGTGGGCGGCCGACCAGACATGAGTCCCCGCGGCGCTCCCCCAAAACTCAAAACTAGAAAATAATATGGATTTTAGTTTCACCAAACAAGAACAGCTCTTCCTGCAGATGATTCGCGAATTTGCAGAGAAAGAGGTAAAACCCCTGGCTGCCGAAGTCGACGAGGAAGAACGCTTCCCGATGGAGACGGTTAAAAAGATGGCCAAAATTGGTCTGATGGGTATCCCCGTTCCCGCACAGTATGGCGGAGCTGGCGGCACCAACATCATGTATGGTATGGCAGTCGAAGAACTTTCTCGCGTCTGTGCCACCACCGGCGTAATCCTTTCAGCCCACACCAGCCTCTGCGTGGCTCCCATTATGGAGGCCGGCACTGAGGAGCAGAAAATGAAATACCTGCCCAAACTTGCCAGCGGCGAGTGGATCGGCGCCTTCGGCCTCACCGAGCCCAACGCCGGTACCGATGCCGCCGGCCAGCAGACCACCGCTGTCCTCGACGGCGACGAGTGGGTGCTCAACGGCAGCAAGATCTTCATCACCAACGGCAGCTATGCCGACGTGTTCATCATCATCGCCATGACCGACAAGAGCCTCGGCACCAAGGGCATCAGCGCCTTCATCGTCGAGAAGACCGCTCCCGGTTTCAGCATTGGCAAGAAAGAGAAAAAGATGGGTATCCGTGGCAGCGCCACCACCGAACTGATTTTCGAAGACTGCCGCATCCCCAAAGAGAACCTCCTCGGCCAGATTGGCAAGGGCTTCAGCCTGGCCATGAAGACCCTCGACGGCGGCCGTATCGGCATCGCCGCCCAGGCACTCGGCATTGCCCAGGGCGCCATGGACGAAACCATCAAGTACACCAAAGAGCGCAAACAGTTCGGCCGCAGCATCAGCCAGTTCCAAAACACCCAGTTCACCATGGCCGACCTAGAGACCCGCGTCCAGGCCGCCCGTATGCTGGTCCGCCGCGCCCACTACAACAAAGACCACGGCATCCCCTACAGCGCCGAGGCCGCAATGGCCAAACTTTTCGCTGCCGAGACCGCAGTGGCAGTCACCAACAAGGCCATCCAGTTCCATGGCGGTTACGGCTACACCCGTGAGTACCCCGTGGAGCGCATGATGCGCGACGCCAAGATTACCGAAATCTACGAGGGCACCAGCGAAGTGCAGCGTATGGTCATCGCCGGCAAATTGTTCAAATAATAATCATCAGATATACTCAGAGTAATCAGCATAATCGAAACACTCAGAGTAATCAGAATACTCAGAAGAAAAAATGAAAATTGTAGTTTGCATAAAACAAGTGCCGGACACCACCGAGGTGAAAATCAATCCGCAGACCGGCACGCTGATTCGCGAGGGCGTTCCCAGCATCATGAACCCCGACGATAAGGGCGGATTGGAGTTCGCACTCCAACTGAAAGACAAATACGGTGCCCACGTCACCGTCATCACCATGGGTCTGCCCCAGGCCGAGGCCATCCTGCGCGAGGCCCTGGCAATGGGCGTCGACCGCGCCATCCTGCTCACCGACCGCAAACTCGGCGGTGCCGACACCCTGGCCACTTCCAGCGCCATCGCCGGTGCCCTCCGCACCATGGACTTCGACCTCGTCATCACCGGCCGTCAGGCCATCGATGGCGACACCGCCCAGGTAGGTCCCCAGATTGCCGAGCACCTCGACCTTCCCCAAGTTTCCTATATGGAAGACCTCCAGTACGACGAAGCCACCAAGACCTTCACCATCCGCAAGCAGATGGAAGACGGCTACCAAATCCTCCAGATGCAGGCCCCCTGTGTGGTCACCGCTCTGGCCAGCGCCGTCCATCCCCGCTACATGACCGTCAGCGGCATC
>Ga0326511_10002544_pt1 | contig 14759 bp, 11 predicted proteins | sample 0_2496_0518_D_FD_203701 | JGI IMG/M metagenome (GOLD analysis project Ga0326511, IMG submission 203701) | Bovine rumen microbial communities from UC Davis, California, United States - 0_2496_0518 | ecosystem: Host-associated > Mammals > Digestive system > Stomach > Rumen | place: USA... | reverse complement strand
GCATAATTCATTTTTTATTATTAATTTTGCAAAGTTAATTTAAAATTTCAAAGGATATGAAACTTGACAAAACGATTGGCCCTGAATTGCATAGGATAAGACCTCTCAAAGAATATGATGAAAAGGTTTTTGCCAAACTGTACAAGCTTTGCAAACCAGTTATCAAAAACTTGGTTAAGCAAATTGATTGCCGTAGATACAATGTATCAAAGGATGTGATTAACTCTTATTTCTGGGATAAGATGTTATTTTTATTCAATAGATACTACGAAGAAAGTGAAGGAAATGTTGAATTCTTGAAAGCTCACATCTTAAGAGGTTTATCAACTTATAAGTATCACCTCTTGCAAGAAGCTTACTCTGAAAGAGCAGAGTACTTTCAAAGCCTAACTTCACTTGATGAGTTATATGATAACAATAAAGAGGATGTAACTGCTGATGATGATAGTACATATAAAGAAGAACTACTTAAGACTTTATATGATTACATGAGTCAACACCTTTCTCCAGATGCTATATTGGTATTTGAATGCCTAATGACTCCAACCGCTTTCTTATTAGAAAAGACTGACAACGGTAGAGTTCGTATAACTAATGCTATGCTTGCAGAATTCTTTAACCTTCCTAAAGCCAAGACTTCTATACAATATATATCTGATTTAAGACATGATGTAGAGTATTGGGAACAAAGAGCTATGAAAGAATTATCACACAAATAAAGGGACCCAGTCATTACAACTGAGCCCCCCGTCACAACCTAAATTTATGTATGGAAAACAAGGAAGGTTATTCAAGTGTCTTAATGATAAAGCATACTACTGTAAAAGCGGGCCTATTATCAATTGGCTTATTACCACCAACCTTTGAAGAATTATAAGCTTTAGCTACACCCTGATTACCAGAACTACCTGCAGTACCTGTTACTGTTTCTGAAGATCCTTGATAAGCCTGTGGGAAACCGGTTTCAACGCTTGCAAACTTACCCTCACTATTATCATCAGCCGTATAAACGTGGCTATGTTGTGGTATGTTATTTATTTCAAGAGTAACTTTATTATTACCTCCTACCTTTCCAGGAACGTTAAAATCTGAATCCGAAGTACTCAAACCAACAGGGAACCTACCCATTAAGTTTGGTTTAGTAATACTAGGATTATGTACTGAAGCAGTACCATCGCATATTTCCCAACCGTATGGGATAGTAGAAGTAGAGCCATACCACATTACAATAGTTCCTACTGGAACTGCTACAGGTACTACTTCTTCCTCTTCATTGGATTCACTCAATATCTTTTTTAGATACTGAACAAAAGTCATACTACCCATACCATCAAAGACTTTATAAAGATACCTAAGTAAATCTTTATTAAAGTTAATGTCTGCCCATGAATAGGATAATTCCATTGGGAAATTACCATCGTAAGGTAATATAATAAACTTTTGAAGAGCTCCAGTTTCTAACATTACATCGTTACCTGTGCCATATATACCTACTAGAGTACAATCAGAAAGAAGATTAAGATCCACTCCAGTTGCTGTTAAAGCTGTACTAGATAGGTAACTATAAGATAGTTGAGTATCTTCCTGTGGTCCTGTAATACTATCTAGACCATTTATATAACGAGAGTTAAGGGCAGTAGGGTAATTAGAATCGATAGCCTTTTTATAAAGCCTAAAGAAAGAAGTATTGGACTGATTCCAATAGGCTTCATAAATTACTGGCATTTCTACATTTACATCTTCAGAATAGTTATGCCTAGCTACAACGATAATTTCGGGATATGTACTCTGACTGTTAGAAATAACAATCTCTATATTATCATCGTTATTTACTTCTATATAACCATCTTTAGTAACAATTCCAAAATTACCAGTAGCTCCGAAAGATTGTACCATAACCATTCTTGAAGACATCCGGTTATTTACTACCTTACTAAAATGATCCCTAAAATCCTTTAGTTCTGTATCCCCTGAATCAGGTAAAGGGGTCAAGGTTATAGCCTGGCCAGATATAGAGAACCCAGCATAACCAAATAAAGGTCCAGGACCATGCTGTAAAGCTATAGCCTCAGTTAATTCTTTTGACTTTAGTTGGCTTTGAAAGCCAAAATAAGTTTTAGTTGCCATTGTTTTCTTCCTTTTTATTATTACTTTCGTATTGTTTACTAATATCTTCTATGGCACTCGCAAATTGCTTAAAGCGTAGTGTAAGAATAAATGCGAGCAATTTCCAGATAGAATATTTCACTTTAATATTATGTAATTCTAGAATATGCCCATATATACTATCTATCTCGAAACAATAGCATAATACCATAGCTGTTATAGCAGTTATAATAGGATCAACTCCGTAGGGTTCAGCAATAGCCTTACCTATTGTTACACCTATAAAGATGTAACATAGGTAATCTATTACTTTATTAAATGTTCTCCTACCGGCTCTAGACCTTCTAATTTTGTCTCCTCTGTGTTTAGAAGCTGAAACCCCAAACCATAGGTCTGCCAAAATTAGTACTAAAGCCAGAGTTATCATCCATCTCATATTATAGAGTAGACTTTGCCACTCTGCTAAAAACCCAATTATTGTCGTCTTCACGGCAACATTATTATTATTATTAAAATCACTCATAGCTACTAACCAAAGGGGTACTTTAATTTTGAAGACTTATGTTCCAATCTTTTAGATCAGTACTAACTACTGATACTTCCTTTTCAGAAACATCCGTATAATCCCAAGTTAAGTACTCTTCTGATATACCACTATCTGATAGTACTTTTAATGTAGCACTTAAACCCAAGTATACCCAATGACCTCCATCGAATTTATATAATTTAAAAATATAAGTTCCTACCTGATATACACTATAAGTACATGGCAAACTATAATAAGCCATTACTTCTGTACCATCTGGTAATATTACATTAACTCCTAAAGTTTCTTTAGTAAATTTAGCAGTACTTATTGCTTCTATATTAACACCAACAGCAGTATCTCCTAATAAAACCAAACTAGGATTTACAATTAGAGAATAATCTATCTCTTCTCTTACCTCTAAGTAAGCATAGTTAATAGAATTATCATCTATACTACTTAACTGATTTATTAAGAATAGGTATTTACCAGGCTCTTGAGGACCAGATATCAGTTCTCCTAATTTATATATGGTTCCAGTAAATAGCCATCTACCTTTATATCCAACTATACCAGTAGGGCCTTTACCATAGTCCCATCCAATAGCCCCAGCTTCTGGATTATCATTATAAGCTCCTGGGAAACCCCACTCATTAGGAATAGCTTCATCCAACCAACTAGGATTAGATATACCATCATTACCAGTAGGAGTAGCTCTTATGATAGGAGGTAAAACCTTTGGATAAGAAGCTCCAGCATCCCATTCATCACCATTTTCAACTAACTTATACATATATACTCGGTTATACCCTATAGTATTATTAGTAAGTTTTAAACGGAATTGAGGTATACCTGTTGCTGGATCATACCTTACAAGTCTTACGGAATATAGGTAATCATCATTAGTTTTATACCATCCCCAAGTATACTTACCTGTAACTGGGTCGATATTATAAATCTGACCAGCAGGTGAAGTCCAAGCTTTATTAATAACATCTACATCAAAGTACAAGTTACAATTAAACTTTTGAGGAACAACATAAGCATCTACTACCCTATAAGAGGGAGAACCAGGCCAAGGATTACCCTTATCATGAAGTTCTACACAATATAAGCCAGGAGGGAAGTTATTATTTTCTAAATCTAGAGTATAACTGCCATCCCAGGTTAATTGTATACTACCTTTCATTTTATAGTTAGGTAACCTATTACCCAACCCATCCACTAACACCTCAACAGTTGCGGTATATGAGTTTATATAGTTTCCTCTATTAGGAGTACCTCCCCTATATAACAGAACTTCTAAATCAAAGGCATTATCATCTAAATCTAATATATCCTTAGCCTCAATGATGGACTTATCTATAGTAATACAGAAATCAAATCCCCAGTTAACTGAAGAGCCTGAATTAGGTATAGATGGGATAAGAGTACGTATCATGTATGCTTCATCATCCGACTTATCTCCATCCTCTAATTCTAAGTAGTACTTAGCATTATACTTATTAGAAAGTACGTTAATATCTACATGATTACTTACTACATTACTAAATCTATTATTAACTCCATAAAACCTATAATGACCTGGATCATCAAGTATAATCCACTCACCATTATTCCATACCTGTGTAACTGGATTAGTTACCTCTTTGATAAGTATATCATTATCATAGAGTCCGTTGTACTCTAAGTATAACTTATCGTTATTACCAACTTCTGGGTACCTTAATATTGCAGCAAGTCCAGTCAATAGGCCTATATACCTAACGCTAGTACCTATACCATCCACTAAAGTTCCACCACTACCAAGTGCTTTATTCTCCGAGGGATCAGATATAAAAAACTGGTTTATAATAGAACTACTACCTGATCCCTTTACATCATTACCATACTTGTATTCATATTCATCATCTCCATCTACACCTTGACTATATATTTCTTCCTCAGCAAGGATTTCACCAGTAACTGGGTAAAAGGTTACTACCCTTTTATCATACCAACTTGGGTGATCCTCATTGTAGTACTCTATTATTGTTAACCTCAAATACTGACTATTATCATGTACTGGTTTAGTAAGGTAAGCCAAAGTTATATTCAACGGTAAGCTTCTGTTAGTACTGTTACAGTTATACAGGTTAACAGATTCTATCTTATAACACGGTTTGTTATTATAGTTACCAACTGGGTTGGCTGGACTATTACCAGTAGCTCCAAATACTATAGTAGACCATACATTTCCACCGTTATCATTTATAAACATAGGCCTAGTATTTACCGACTTTAATTTAGGTATACTACTTGAAGCCTCTATCCTAATTTTACAGGTTGGATTATCATTATCCACTAAGTTTTCTACTAAACCATCTTTTAAAGACAAGGTCAAATACTCATCTGCCCTAGTAACCTCAATAGTAATTTTATATTCAGGCCTTTCTAACATTACAAACTCATAAGTACCAGGATTAAATATATGTTGAACATATATACATCTACCTTTGTAAGATGAATAATCTACATTATTACCATCCCTATCTGGTAAAGTAGTACCGTCTTCACATAAAGTAAGATATTCTCCTGTAGTATTATTAACTACCTGTTGAGGGATAAAGGTATCATCACCTGGGCTAGGAGTAGCTCCATTGGTATAAGTACGTACAGTAGAAGATTGAATTCTAATGGATATATAGTCATTGTTATTACTAAGCTCTAAGTCTACTGAAGGATTATCATGTTTGAAAAGAGTATAGTTATACTCTTTCTTCCATTCAGATATCTTAAATGTACTAATAGAGCCATTAGTAAGATCAAAATCATCCTTACAAATTACACTAACCTTAAACTTAGGATAATATACATCATCTCCTATTGGGTTTATAGTAAATATATGACCATCCTCGAATTCTACTTCAGAATAATCCTCGCCGTTAAAAGCTACGACAAACTTCTTAGGCTGGTCCGATACAAAGGCAGGTAAATTTCCACTGTCTTTTACTTTAACCATAAACTTTAATGGAGCCCAGTCAAAATCTCTAGCAGGAATATCTTCAGAAGTACTCCTATCATAAACCCTATACCAACCAGGATAATCCGTAGAAGGTACAAATACATCATCAGAATCTTCCCAATCTATAGGTACTCTATCTACATATACTTCTATAGAACGAGCTACTTTATTCTCTATCTTCCCAGACTCCCCATACAAACCTTTCCATATTAGGTGCGGTCTAACTCCTAAAGGTAGGAACATATTAATAAGATTGAACATCCTATCCTGTAATCTCAAAAACTCATTACTACCATTAACATAAGAGTAATTAACAAGGTTAAGTAAGAAGTTAACATTGACAAAATGAGCACAGTTTTGATGCTGGTCTATGGTATCTTCATCTAGATTCATCCACTCTGAATCCAACTTAGTTACTTCGCTTAAAGAGTCAAATAATGAATCAACAGAACCAGCATAATCTTCATCGATACCATAGTAATCCTGATCAGAACCATAGTAATCTGAATCATCATCATCTACTATGGTAATATCAGGATATGGTTTAGAGATAGTAATAGTAACCTCTATACCATATAACTTAAGTAGGATCTCGAAGAATCTTTTAGTACCCCTAATAGAATACAAAGCTATAGAATATTTTACCAAAGATCTAACCTGGTAATCTGTTAAATCAAAATGGTCGTTAGTACCATTAGCATAAGTATTCATAGGATAGATCCAATACCTCTTTAAAGCCTCAACGGTAGTAGGACTATCAAAACCATTGAATAAGAGTTTCCATCTTTCTGGATCTATTGCATGAGGGTTGGCATATGGCATTGAACCTAAGAATTCCCATAAGTACCCAAGATAAACTTCTGGAGTATTATCAACGTCTAGGATATCACCTAGAGTATTAATATCTCCTATTACCTTATCCTCAAAGTAATTACCAAAAATTTCTAGATAACGTTCAAATAAACCTTTACCATCCTTTACATAAGTATCATTAGCCCTAAAATAATAAGGTAACCAATCTATAAGGGATCGTAAACTTCTCATATCGTTTCTTTTATATTTGTTGTGAGATCTGTATTAGTTGAGAATATTGGTAATGTATAACCAGTATCTGTATAGTCGTTGTTAACCATGTTTACTGTTAACTGATACTTTCTACCAGTTACAGCATTAACATTAGACATAGCTGCAGAATTACCAAACAACTTTAAACTAAATGTTATACCATGGTATGTATCATTGATACTTGCAACATATAAAGTTGTTACCATACTTTGGGTAAACTTACCATCTTTAGAGGTTATAGTATACCTTGAAGAAGAAGTTATGGTTATTATATAAGTAACTGAGTCTTCTACCTTAGTGGGAGTATAACTATAGGGAGTAAATCCAAGACCACCATTTAAAGGTATAGCCCAAGGAATAACATAAAACTTATTAATCTTCAAGTAATCTACACTAGCCAGATTATCTATCAGGGCATATAGGTCAGATATCCTTACAGAACCACCTATCTCAGAATTCTGTATATTGTAGGTATTATACAAAGCAGTACGAACATGAGATAAGATATCTTCCTTTTTATAGTTCGGCCTACCAGTAATATCCATATCCAATACTATCCTAGAAGTACCAAGAGAGAATACCTTAAGTATAGTAGTAATTGGAAGATAAGGATTAAGCTTATCCCAAACCCTTTGCTTAAGGATATTTGCAGCCTGTATATTTGAGTTTGTAGTAGTATCTGTTGGGAAGATATATATTGCTACCTTCCTACCACATTGATACTCTACTTTAGCTTTAGCTACTCCTGGGACTGAAAGTGCTAAGTCCTCATAATCTCTCTTAGTAATTGCTACACCTTGAGTACGGGCCTGCAAAGGAATACGTTCCCTCATGGACTCTACACTCTCATAATCTGTACCTCCAGCAGCAGCAAATTCATTAGAACCTTTCCATACACTTGATGATATACCTGAAGGAAGTGTAGTAATAGCTCCAGCATCTATGTTACCTGCAGCACCTTTAGTAAGGTAGCAAGTACAAGCAGTTATACTACTACCACCAACAGGAACCTTTCCAAAAGTACCATCACCAAAAATAATAACTACATTACCATTATTATCTATCTCAACTCTAAAGTGAGTATCATCTGGCCTTGAGTAAGCAAAAGTATCAACTAAAGTCCACTGAATACCACCCAGCGTTAATGATAAAGTACCGTGTTCATAAAATTCACCAGAAGGTAGTGAATCAGATGGTATAGAGAGTTGAGTACTATTAGCTGGTAAAATACTTGGTACTAAACCACTTAAATCAAAACTCCTATGTTGAATAAGTGGGATTCTTACTAAGCCAACATTAGCAGCAATCCTTACCTGTTGACCTACCATCCAAGTAGTACCATCTTGAGTTATAGTAGTTCCTTGGCTTATAGTATGGGAAGTATTAAGTGAAGTAGTACGGGTAACCACTAAGTCTGTAGTTGCTGCAGTAGCTCCGTGAGGATAATATCCAACTAACCTACCTAAATCCTGCAAAGAAGTATATCTTCTAGCAGTACTCAAGAAAAATTCCCTAGCCTTAGTATCAATGTAATAATGTAATACTTCAGCTATAGCAGCAAACATGGATATGACTATAACCAAGATGTTACCTTCTGATACATCGGTTACAAGCTGCCTACCTTGTGAATCTGTGATGGACTTAAGTCCTTCAATTAACTTTTGTTTGATTTGGTGGTATGACCTCTGATAAGGAGTGAGCCACGGATTGGTTATATTCATATTATTTATATTATTTAAGTTTCATACGTTGCACTTATCTCATCACTAATATTGGTATTCTTTATAGTGTAATGGATAATGATAGAAAGTTGAGTACCTTGACGTACAAGTTCGGTTTTAGTAAAGTAGATACGGTCCTCCCAATTAGTCAAAGCTTGCTTAACAAACTGGCTAACCAAGAAAGCTTGAGCTTGGGTATTAGGCTCTTCTATACATTCCCAAAGCCTACTACCAAAATCCTCTTGCCTAATCCTAGATCCTATTTCATACTGTATAACCGAATTTATATTATGTAATATAAGGTCTGGTGTACCGGTTACTGGGTACCACCCAGTCTGCCCACTAGAATTTTGTTCTAGTTTAATGGGATATAATGCTCCAGATCCAATTGTTTTTTCTAGAATGTTTGCCATTAGTGTAAGAAAGTTTTATCTTCATAATCTTCATTTTTAAATTTGCTAAATGGGCTTGTAGCCTGTTGCAAATTAGGAGAAGTTGGAGAACCAGGAGAAGAAGAAGTATGAGTATGCTGATTGAATAAAGTTCTTAGGTTTTCCAACTCACTTTGAAGGTTATTGAGCTTCTCTGTTAATTGGTCAATGTTAATCAATCCACCATTGTCACCTTCATGTCCCATAATACCTTCAGCAGCATCCAAGAAGATACTACCTTTCTTAGAAGTAAGCTGAATATCACCTTCTTCATTAACGACCATTACATTACCTTTTACATAAACAGTAAGTTGACCGTTATCATCATCTAATAATACCCTATTACCACTTGGAGTTACAAAGCCCATAGCATTAGGTTTTGCTAATTCTTCTGGACATTCTTCCAAACCCCAACCACAATATTCCCAAAGAGGTTTAGATGGATTACCACATTCAAATGATACCCACACTAAATCTTTTATCTTGGGAGTTATATATTTAAAACCACTATCCATAGAACCTTCCTGATTAACTGGTATAGCCCAATCAATAATACCTCCATGGACATCCGGTACAGCTACCTTTAACCTATTCATAGATAAGGGGTCATCATTGTCTACAACTATTCCCCTATACCTAGAGTAGTATCTACCAAAAGCTTCTATACCTTGGTTAACTATGATATTAGTATTATCCATAATCAATTATTGACCATAACGTTTATAATTCTCAGTTTTTCTACGAATAATGTCATAAAATTTACTAGAGTAAGCTGTTTTGAAAGCCTCGTAATCAGCATCATGTGGTGGTGGAGTATAAGTAAACCAAGTTTTAGTAACTTGATTACCTTCCATCTCAACATGTTTATGATATACTCCGGTTCTTTGAGCTCCAGGTTTATTATTAGCTCTAAGGTATAAGTTATAAGCTACGTCTGTAGTAACTTGAGTCTGCTCGTTTATATTACCAGCTTTAGTAGCACAAAATTCCATCTCATCCTTAGTCATCAAGCTAATATCTATAACAACTCCACCATTAGTAGGCTGAGTTTCACTTCCACCATCTTTAGCTCTCTTTGTCTTTTTAGAAGTACCAACACTAGCTTCAAGAGTATTAGTATTGGCTGCTACCTTATAGTTACCTGGAGATAGTGTAAGTGAACAAGTATAACCTTCAGAAGAGGATATCCTATGTATAACTCTTTTGATATGATAATCCCCAGAACGAGAACCTATATTCTCTATATGAATCTTAGCTGAAGCCGTGAGTGTAGGTCTACCAACTACTCTCATTTCCACCTCTAACCTCTTTTCGGTAATCTTACGAGTGCTATTATTCATAGCATTATTTATGAGGTATTTCATATAAGCCCTCTCTGGGCTCTCTAAAGATCTACTATAGTAGTCACTTATCAACTGAACTGCTGAGATCCTATACCTAGATTTTTGTTTATGTACTATCTGAACTTGTACATTTCCATGTCTACTACCAGAAGCTACATTTCCATTACTATAGGTAGGTTTACTCACCAAGACATATTTCTTACTTTTAAGGAACTGCTCTACAGAATAAGCAAAGTCTCCTCCATTAATTGGACTAGCACTACCCCATTGAAATACGTAAGAAGTTGCCTTCTTCTTTTTATCAGTACCATAAGCTGGAATATATACAGGACTACCACTACCTCCACCAACCAATTCAGCTAAAGTTTTAGTTTCTACCATATGCCTATATACACCATTATCTATGGTAACAGTATCTTGACCAAAGTATTCTCTAAATAAAGCTTGAACCTTAGAAGGGTCATTTCCAGCTTCCTTAAATCTTTCCTGAAACTCTTTCTCTCCTTGAGAACCCTGTTCCATATTCTTACTACGTAATAGATTTTGAACAAGGTTTGTATGTACTTCTGGAGCATACCGTTTCATGTACTCGTAATCCTCAAGAGCAGTTCTTTTAAACTCTTGGTCGGCTTCAGCTTGGATCTTTTGTGTAGATTCACTAGGGATCCTACTTCTCCAGTGAGTTTCCAAATAACCTCTTTCAGCTTCAATATCTGGACTAAGGTAATTAGGACTAGCTCCAGCAGTTAACTGAGGACCACTCATAGCTGCAGCCTGATCCCTTATCTCTTGTTCGGAACCAACAGATATACCAGTAGAGGTAGTCTTAATACGTTTCTTAAAATTATCAAAAGACATAGTAGCACCTCTTGTTGCATTCTTGGTTCTATATTGAGTCTTAAAGCTTATAGATAGTACTTCTCCATTTTCATGGGCATATACATAGTTATGTACTGAAGCAGGAGAATATGGTTTATTATGTATATAAAGAACATCTCCACGGCAATCAATATACCAAGGACCTTTCTCCAATCTTTCTAAAGCCTTTTGTAATTGGACTAAAGGATTATTACCTATGAATAATGATTCTGAGGTTAAAGCATCTCTAACCCTTTGGTCCATATCAACCGGAGTACCAGTAAAGGAATTAGCAAAGATGATAGTACCTTGACCTATTGGGTGATCAGTTTGAGCAGTCTGTAACTGTTGAAAAACCTGGTTATCAACTAGTTGTGATATTTTCTCGTTCATACAAAAGCTTCTATTATTACTGGCATCTCTAAGTTACAACCATTCTCTAAGAACTTATCTAGAGTTTTATTCTCATCTCCGTTAGGTTTTACAGGGAGACTTAACAATAAATCTGCTTTGATATCAAGGCAAACTAATGAGCTATGTACACCTTGATCATCAAAATCAACATTGTAATCCCTGACCTTTAAAGCTTTAGCCTCACTAGATACAGAACTACCATCGGAGTATATATATCCCCACTGAACAAATATTTTCATATCAGTTGGGAAAGATTTCTCATCTACAACATCTGGATCTCCACAATCAAAGGTAATAGTACATTCATTGTGATTTTCCTCATCATACTTATATTGAAATTGGCTTATATACGCCCCAAGAGGCACTCCCGTAATTGGATGTAATAAGGGAGTGCCTACTTCACTAAAAATGGCTAAATATGGAGTAGCTGTACCATGTTGTAATATACTGGCACTAGCTGGAGTTTTAATTTCCGCCATACTGAGGTATTTTTAATATTTGTCCTGGGTAAAATTCGTTTTCATCGAATGGGTTCTGTATATCGTTAGCCAAAGCTATGATATGCCATAAGCCAGAATCCTTATAATATACATTAGCTATACCTTGAAGAGTATCTCCATCTTTGACGGTATAGGTTAAATCATCATCGGTAGTAACTACAGTTTCCTTAGTAGACTCCAGACTTATAGAGTCATCTGGATATTCTACTATTACTGCCGAATCATAGGGACTTTTTATACTTGCCATAATGAAGATTGATTATTTCTTGGGTTAGCTACTTGATCTTTCTTACTAGTACCAATACCCTTAATACCTTCCAACTTACTTGGATCATATATTGAAGAGTGTAATGGGTTAGTACTACTTACTCTGGAGAATACAAGTTCTTGGGTAGCAGCCATAGGATAAAGTCTACCATCTTTCCATTCTACATTTTCACTAGACCTACGATCTATATAACCATCCCTAAATTGCTTTAGTACATAGGTTGCAGAGGTAAGAATAAAATAGGCATTATCAAATAAACCAGAACCACCCCAATCTAGTTGTAATACTGGAGGTCCTGCTGCATAACCATTAGATTTAGACCAAGCCTCTAGAAGCCTACATTTTTGAACTACTTCCCAAGGCCTTTCTGGATCATTACAGAACCATGATATCTGTAGCTGTATCTTATCTTCTGCTCCAGTAAAATGATACATAGGTACATTTCTACCGAAAGACTTGATAGCAGCCCAGGAAGTTTCTCCCTGAAACTCCAACTCTGGTGGACGATTCTGAAGGGTGATATATTGATAAGTTTCATTATCCCCACTCATATTAAAAATGATTATCTCATTCCTTTTATGAGAACTGGCCTTCTTGGATATATCAGCCCTGTCCTTAGAAGTTCTTGATACCTTAAAAGTCTTAGTAGGAGGACTGTCTAATGGTAGAGCTTCATAATGGTCTCCATCTACATTACCTGTAGGTCTCATAAGACCTTCATTCAATTCTGTTCTCCAAACCTCCTTAGAAGCTTCATTGAGGTAAGGTAGTGGATAACCACCAGCTTGACAAACTTTTCTATTGGGAGATTTGTTAGGGATAGTAGATTTACCAGAAGGAGCTGTATCTCTTGGTAAACCAGGAGTTCTACCAGTGGCAGGGCCACCGACTTTATCTAGTAATATCTTAGCTCTCCATACCTTATTTATATCTCCTTGTACTAAACCACTGTTATGCTCTACAAAACCTTGAGATAAATCGGAGAAAACTCCAGTAACTGTAGATCCTATAGCATTAACAGGATTCTTCCAATTTGCACTTCTGAACCTAGATTTATTCTGCCTATCGTAAAGCTGTTCTCTAAGTTCGTATGTATTTGATTTCAAAGAAGCCATATTATCTAACTATTAGCTTGGAAATAATGAGAATTGATTGTTAGGATCACCCATAAAAGCAAACATATTACTACTACCTCCATCAACATTAACATTTACTTCAGGTGGTTTAGCCTGACTCATACCTTGTATGATACCATTACGAGTAGCCTCCTCAAGTACCTCTCTTAGAAGTTCCTGTTGATGCTGGTTCATTGCATCTGGATTAAACTGCTCCTTTAGAGTTTCAATCTCCTCGTCTTGCTTATGAATTAACTCTTTAATACCTTGATAAATGGTTGGACCAATCATAGTAAGAGCTATACCCCAAGGACCTCCAAGGAAACCAAGTACTCTACCAAAACCAGTAGATACTATCTTACTACCAGTATTTATAGCTGCAGTAGTTGCAGCAGCTCCTCCTGCTGCCCTAGCTTGCAAAGCAGTCCACTGAGCCATAGTATATTCACGAGTTATACCATTAGCATTTACTCTTCTAACCATAGCTCCTTGAGTTCCTCGATATATACTATATCCCATACCAGTATCTAAACCCATACGTGGTAATTTAGACTGAATAGCCATGTAGTGAGCTTGTAACTGAATTAGGGTTCTTAGGTGAGCCTCCATTAGAGTAAATTGGGCATTAGCTGCAGCAGGACCTCTACTTAAACCAGCACCAGCTGCAGAAGCTGCTGCAAATCCAGAAGTAGCCATCATAATAAGCCCTCTAAAAGCCACTAAGCCTCTAACCGCTAATTGAATTGCTGTACCTATAGCTAAGCCTCTAATTAATACTCCTCCAAGGCCGGTTTGTCCTATCCAACCTATCATACTAAGAACACTATTAAGAGAACTTACTATGGGAGTAAATAATGGAGCAATCTGTTCACCAACTGTGGTTCTAAGGTTATCAAGTTCAGCTCTAAACATAGCTAACTGTCCAGCAGCTTCTTTTTGCCATTGACCATAAGCCTTACCAAGAGCATTAGTATCAGTAGCATCAGCCATGTTCTGCATGATTTGCTCGTACTTAGAAGCTCCTCCTGCAGCATCCTCAATCATCTGGACCATCGCAGCAATTTCACGAGTACCACGAACTCCAAATACATGGTAGAAGAAACTGTTCTTTGAGAAGGTATCTAAGTCCTTGGTAGCCTCATACATCTTATGATATATCTCATTTAATGATATGAGGTGTCCCTCAGAATCCATCAGAGATTTAGCATCAATGCCAACAGCCTTAAGCATATCAGCACCTTTAGCTTTCTGACCAGAAGCAGATAACTGGATATAACGCATCATGTTAGCCAGAGCAGTACCAGCTGCACTACCTTGTATACCATAGTTACCCATAGCACCAATACTAGCAGCAGTTTCTCTAAGCCCATATCCAGCTCTTCGCATCTCAGAACCTGAATAGGTAATT
>Ga0326511_10002543_pt1 | contig 14761 bp, 13 predicted proteins | sample 0_2496_0518_D_FD_203701 | JGI IMG/M metagenome (GOLD analysis project Ga0326511, IMG submission 203701) | Bovine rumen microbial communities from UC Davis, California, United States - 0_2496_0518 | ecosystem: Host-associated > Mammals > Digestive system > Stomach > Rumen | place: USA... | reverse complement strand
GCAACGATTCAGTGTGAATAAAAAAGTTGGATAGTAAAAAGACCCGCTCAGTCGAGCGGGCTTTTTTATATACTGTTAACTAGCCCGAAGGGCGTGACTACATGAACCAGTAGCCGATACCGAACTTGAAGGTCATCAGCTTGCCGCTTGTCAATTCGGTATCTTCGTTCAGGATGTAGCCTTCGTAGACGTCGGTCATGCCCCAGTTGAAGCGGAAGTCGACACTGAGTCCTCCGACGATGTAGTAGCCGCCACCGACGGTAATGCCGAATTGAACGCCTTTGCGATCCATCTTTTCGGGGAAGGTGTGTTCGAACTTTCCGGCCTCGTTTTCCATCACGCCGCTTTCAAGTTCGGTCTCGTCGCTTACGTTAAGTTCGATGTTCGGACCGACGACAAAATAGACCTTGTCGATAGGAGTCACGCGGAGCAACAGCGGGAATTCGACGCTCATCTGCTTGAACGTGCGTTCCATTTTGCCGTCCTCTTGGCTGAGCTTGGCATACTCGAAGAGAACTTCGGGGGTGAACTGCATGAAGGGGAGCAGCTGGAGACGGACGCCGAGGCCGACTTCGAAACCGATGCCCGAGGGAGCGATGTCGTTTTCGCTGTCGTTATAGATATACCACTCTTCGCCAAGGCCGTACATCATGTTGTAGTTGAACGCACCGCGGATACCGACGCCGAAATCCTTTTGGGCGGGCTTGGCCTGCTGGGTGGCTTCGTCCTGCTGGGCGAACAAGCAAGATGCTGCTAGCAGGGTGGTTGCGATAGCTTTAGATAAAAATTTCATGGATCCTCCAGTTTTTCGTTTTAAATATAGGAAAAGGCGAAAAAAAAGTTTTTTTCAGGAGCCCGCAGGGTGAAAAATCCATAAAATTAGGAAATGAAAAAAATAGCGTAGATGCAACATTTTTAGTCTTGACTAATTTTGTTAGACATTCTATAATTAGACATGTCTAACGGGGGCTGGAACAGCCTGCCTTTTGGAGGCCTCGAATGGAACACGCAAAACTGAGTCAGAGTCTCGAAGATTACCTGGAAATGGTGCATATCTTGCGCCTCGCGAACGGAATTGCCCGCGTCAAGGATATTGCGGCCGCCCTCTCCGTCAAGATGCCTTCTGTAGCGAAGGCGATGATCGAACTCAAGAAGCTGGGCCTTGTCACGCAGGAACCGTATAGCGGTGTGGAACTTACCGAAGAAGGGGAGCGCGTTGCGGCCATAATTCTCAACCGCCATATCCTCTTGAAGGGATTCTTGATTAAACTCGGCGTGTCGGAGGCGATTGCCGACAAGGACGCCTGCTGCATGGAACACATCCTTTCTGCAGAGACGCTCGGCAAGATTGAAGAATTTATGAAGGTGAAGACTCCGAAAAGTATAAGGAAGTAAGCAAAAAGATGAGTTGTAGCTGTGGTTGCGGTAAAAAGCCGCAAGCTAAAGAATGGAATATGACGCCGAAATTTTCGGAACTGAAACGCGGTGACAAAGTAAAAATTGTGGGCTACCGTACAGGCGATTCGCAGTACAAGTCTAAACTCCTTTCGATGGGCCTCGTGCGCGGGGTGGAACTGCGCGTGTTGCAGGTGGCGCCTCTCGGTGACCCGATTGAAGTGGCGGTACTTTCTTACAGGCTTTCGCTCCGCAAGGAAGAAGCGAACGTGTTGATGCTGGAGAGGGTTTAAGATGGCTATCGATAAAGAGGTTTTCACGATTGCGATTGCTGGCAATCCGAACTGCGGAAAGACGGCCCTTTTTAATGCGTTGACAGGTTCGAACCAGATTGTGGGCAACTGGCCCGGCGTGACGGTTGAAAAGAAGGAAGGTTCGTTCAAGCTCGACAACCATACTATCCGCGTGGTGGACTTGCCTGGGATTTATGCGCTGTTCGCGAACTCCGAAGATGAACGTGCGGCTCTCGATTACTTGCTCAAGGGCGAGGCGGACCTGGTCGTGAACATTCTGGACGCGACGAACCTGGAGCGCAACCTGTTCCTTACGAGCCAGCTTATGGAAAAGGGCGTGCCGATGGTGCTCGCCGTGAACATGATGGACATTGCCGCCCAGCGCGGCGTGCACATTGACCTGAAAAAGCTTGAAGAGATTTTGGGAGTGACGGCGGTTGGCCTTACCGCTGTTTCTCCGAAGAGCTGCGAAGGCTTCGTGAACGATTTGCACAAGTTGCTCCATTCCAGTAACGAACTTCCGGTTCCAAAACCGGTCGAACATTCCGAAGTTCTCGAGAAGCTGATTGCGGATATTTCCGGGACGCTTGAGCCGGTGGCAAAGGAACTCGGTGCGACTCCCCGCTGGACAGCGGTGCAGTACCTGGAACACAGCGCCCGCGTCTTGGAAGTGGCGGAGCGCTTGAATATTTCTATTCCTCACGACAAGATTGAGGAAGACTTGGGCGAAGAAGTGGAATTCGCTTTGGCGGATTCTCGCTATTCCTATGCGCGCAACATCGTGATGCAGGTGATTCGCGATAACACGAACAAGAGGACCCGTACCGACAAGCTCGACAAGATTTTCTTGAACCGCATTCTCGGTATCCCGCTGTTCTTGGCGGCGATGTATCTCGTATTCTGGTTTGCCGTGACGGTGGGTTCCGCGTTTATCGACTTCTTCGATATTCTGGTGGGCGGGATCTTCGTCGATGGCCTTACGCAACTCTTGGAAGCGGTTCATGCGCCGGGATTTGTCGTGGCTCTCCTTGCAAATGGCCTTGGCGCCGGTATCCAGACGGTGTCGACGTTCATCCCGGTCATCTTCTTCATGTTCCTGTGCCTTTCGTTCCTGGAAGATTCCGGCTACATGTCCCGCGCGGCCTTTGTCGCGGATAGGTTCATGCGATTCCTCGGACTCCCCGGAAAGGCTTTTGTCCCGATGATCGTGGGCTTCGGTTGCTCCGTGCCCGCGCTCATGGGAACGCGTACTCTTGAAAACAAGCGCGAGCGCTTCTTGACCTTGTTCCTGGTTCCGTTCATGAGCTGCGGCGCAAGACTTCCGGTCTACGCGCTGTTCGGTGCAGCCTTCTTTGGAAAGGCGGCAGGGGACTTGGTATTCACCATCTACATGGTCGGCATCGTGATTGCGCTTTTGTACGGCCTGCTCCTGAGAAAGACGCTGTTCGTGGGCAAGGAATCTACGTTTATTATGGAATTGCCGCCTTACCACTTGCCGAAGTTCCGCAACCTCTTCAGGCACGCTTGGATTCGCTTGCGGGAATTCATTTTCCGCGCGGGCAAGATTGTGCTGATTATGGTGACGGTCCTTGGCTTTATGGGCTCCATCGGTACTGACGGAAGTTTCGGTAATGACAATAACGAAAAATCGGTGCTGAGTGTGGTCGGTTCTGCGATTACGCCTGCGTTTGAACCCTTCGGCGTCGAAAGCGATAACTGGCCTGCTTCCGTGGCGCTCTTTACCGGGCTCTTTGCGAAAGAGGCGATTGTCGGAACGCTGAACTCGCTTTACAGCATTGAAGACCAGACGGGTTTTGACAATGCGGCAGGTGAAGAAGAAAGTTTCAGCCTGAAGAAAACGACGAAGGAAGCCTTCGTTTCCATTCCCGAGAACCTCGCCGGTGTTTTTGGAAAGCTGGTGAACCCGCTCGGCGTGGAAGAGGCTATCGAAGAAAGCGGAGACGCCGAGAACGAAGAAATGGCTTCGGCCATGAAGGGAATGCGTGCACACTTTAGGCTTGGAAATTTCCAGGTGTTTGCTTACCTGCTGTTTATCTTGCTCTATGTGCCTTGCTTGGCGGCTCTCGGAACGGCGTTCCGCGAATTAGGCAAGTTTTACGGGACGCTCATGGTCGTATTCCAGACGGTTATCGGCTGGAGCCTCTCGGTGTTGTTCTTCCAGCTGACGGTGGGCAACTCTGCGCTGTGGATTGGGATTGCGGCGACGTTGCTTGTCGGCGTGGTCGTGGCGCTGATTCTCATCGGCCGTGACCAGAAGAAAAAGCACGTATTTGGATAGCGGTATTACTTCGTGCGCTTGGCGAAGATTTCGAAGTCTTCGGGCGTAGTGAGCTTGTCGTTGGCGGCATTGCCCTTCACGATGTAGACGTTTTCACCGAAGTATTCGAGGATGCTCGCTTCGTCGGTGGGCGTGAAGTTCAAAGGTTCAGCGGCAATACGGGCATAGAGTTTTTTCAGGAGCGCGATGGAGGCGGCTTGCGGAGTTTGGGCGAGCCACACGGTGTTCCTGTCGATAGTCGTTTCGACCTTGCCGTTTTTGGCGATTTTGATGGTGTCGACTGCGGGCTTGGCTACGAGGCAACTGCCTTTGGTGATAAGCGTTTCGCAGACGTCACGGATAATCTCTTCGCTGATAAAGGGGCGGGCCACGTCGTGGACCAACACGTATTCAGCGCTGCTCGTGAGGGCGTTCACTCCGTTCTCGACGGACTGCCAGCGTTCGGCTCCACCCACGACGATTTTCAGTTTGGGGTGGGAGAAGTCTTTTTCGAAATGATCCTTCCAGTCGGCGGGGACGGCCATCACGACCTCGGCGATTTCGTCCATGTTGAGGAAGGTCTCTAGGCAATAGCGGTAGACAGGCTTGCCGCCCAGAATCATGAGTTGTTTCGGGATGTTGCCGCCCATGCGCTTGCCGAGTCCTCCGGCGGGGAGAACAGCCGCGAAACGGCCTTTGAGGGTTTCCGGAGAGCTTTTCGTATTGGAAATATCGCCTGCCATACTTAAAAATGTAGAAAAAATGGATTTTTTTTGATGGACCCCTTGCCGAGTCCCTGGTTTTTATCTAAATATGAAAATATGAATACGTGTTCATATATCAAAACAAAGAAAAATGGGACGGAAATGTCCGCCAGCGCGTAAAAGGGAGGCCTCATGCAGAATGTGAATCTGGATACCCTGTTCGAACTTTCGGAATTCTTCCGCATTTTCGGCGATACGACGCGAATCCGCATCATCCAGCTCCTGATGGAACACGACGTTTCGGTGAACGATATTGCCGACACGCTCGGGCTCGAACAGTCCGTGGTGAGCCACCAGCTGAGAATCCTGCGTACGGCGAACCTCGTGAAACCGCGCCGCGAAGGCCGCAAGATGTTTTACGCTCTCGACGATGAACACATCGGTGAAATTTTCAACACGGGCTTGACCCACATCCTTCACAAGAAGAAGGGAAAGTAAATATGGAATCGTTTGCAAGTGTCTTTGGAGAGTTCGTACACGAATTCATTACGCTGTTTTCCGAGATGGCGCCGTTCTTGCTGCTCGGTTTTTTGCTGGCGGGAATTTTGCATGTGTGGGTGCCGAACCACCTGTACGTTCCGAAGATTTCGAAGTCTAATTTTATGTCTGTGCTGTGGGCGGCGCTTTTCGGCGTCCCGCTCCCGATTTGCAGCTGTGGCGTGATTCCCACGTCGATTGCGCTCCGCAAGGAAGGCGCGAGCAAGGGGGCGAGCGTAAGCTTCCTCATCTCGACTCCGGCGACGGGCGTGGATTCCATACTGGCGACGTACTCGCTACTCGGCTTGCCTTTCGCGATACTGCGCCCGGTGGCGGCTTTCGTGACGGCGCTCTTTGGCGGCGTGTTTACGAACATCGCTACGCGCGGTGAATCGGAAGATGTCCATGTGCATGACGAAACCGTTGACTTTGACGACTGCGATACGGACCATCATTGCGGTTGCGGGCATTGCGACCCTTCGACGGGCTCAGGGACCGATCGCATCGAACATGACCATCACGATCATTGCGGGTGTGGCGGACATGGTTGCGGTTGCGAAGTGCGCGATGTACACTCGATGAGCTTTGGGCAGAAGGTGGTGGAGACGTTCCGCTACGGGCTTGTGAACATGGTGGGCGATGTGAGCAAGTGGCTTTGCATCGGCCTTCTGTTGGGCGCCCTGATTTCGGCGTTTGTCCCGAACGAACTGTTCCTCGCATTGCGCGAATACCCGCTGCTCTGTATGCTGGCCGTTCTCGTGTTGGCAATGCCGATGTACACCTGCGCGACTGGCTCCATCCCGCTGGCGTTGGCGCTCGTGGCGAAGGGAATTACTCCCGGTGCGGCTCTGGTGCTTTTGATGGCTGGTCCTGCGACGAGCATCGCGAGCATGCTTGTGGTGGGGAAGGCTTTTGGCAAGCGTACGCTTGTTGCTTACCTCGCATCCATTGCGGTGGGCGCTATTGGTTTCGGCCTAATTGTCGATACGTTCTTCATGGATACGTTCCTTTCGGCGATGCTTCCGCACGGTTCTGCCGAATGTCACGGTCACGGGGCTCTCGGCGTGTTCGACTACATCTGCGCGGGCTTGCTGGCGGCCTTCATGATTTACGCGAAGTTTGCGCACAAGGGCTGTGGCGGACACTGCGGTTGTGGAGAACACCATCACGAACATGAAGAATGCCATTGCCACGAAGGTCACGAGGGTCACGGCCACGAACATTGCGACCACCCCGAAACAAGTTCGGGGCAGGCTCAAGAACCGGTGGTGCGGACGTACCGCGTGAACGGCATGAGCTGCAGCCATTGCAAGGCGTGCGTCGAGAAGGCGGTGCGCGGATTGGACGATGTCTTGTTCGCAGAAGCCGATGTAAGCCGCAAGGAACTGCTCGTCAAGTGGCACGACGAAGACGATGTGGACGAAGCGGCCTTGAAAAAGGCTGTCGAAGAAGCCGGCTTCGAGTTCGAAGGCGCGGTTTAAACTTCGCCGATTCTCGCAAGTTTCAAAAGCGGGATTCCCGCCTCACGGCTATCGCTCAAGCTGATATCGAAATCGATGCTCCAGTCGTTGAATTCTTCTTCGTCCTGGAGCATTTGCTGTACATGCATTGTATCGCCTTCGTAGGTGACGATGGTGTGGGCGAGCGCGCGGCCTTCCACGTCCATGCGGAACTTGTGGTGTTCGGCGGTATAGGCGGCCATAATCTCGAGCAGGCGCTTCTCGGTCCACGGCGTGCCTTCTGCATCGGCAAGGAGTTCTCCTTCGTCGAGATCGTCGGCGAGGCTGTCCAGTACCGTCGCGAAGTCCTGCTTGGCGAGGTTGCCCATAATCTGGAATATTCTCTGGCGCACCATGCCGAGGAAACGTTTCTTGTCGTACGTGATGTCGGCGGCGGCCTTGTCGGCACCGAAGGCTTTTTCCGCTTCGTCTTCGGCGGTACCGGCTTCCAGTCGCTTCTGGTAGTCTTCGGGGTGGGCCATCTTTTCCCATTCTTCCAACAGGCTCGAGTCGACGCGGCGGATCATGTCACCCAGGTAGTCCTGCATCTCGAGAAGTTCCTCGTTCTTGTAACCGTCGGGCACTGTCTGCGAAAGGACCTTGTAAACGTAGTTCAGGTGGCGCAGCAGAATCGCTTCCATGCGTTGCAGGTTATACTGCTTCACGTAACCCGAGAAGGTGCTGAAGTTTTCGAACATCTCGCGTACGATGCTCTTGGGTTCTACGTTCACGTCGACCCACGGATGGACTTCGGCAAAGGCGTTGTACGTGTCGTAAATGAAGTCGCGCAGCGGCTTGGGGTACTCGACCTTCTCGAGTTCTTCCATGCGCTGGTTGTATTCCATACCCTGCGCCTTGAGTTCGTTCAGGCGTGTATCGCGGGCCTTGCTCTGCTGGATGCGAAGGATGGCGTCGGGATTCTCGACGATGCTTTCGCATAGGGTAATCACATCAAGTGCGTACTCCGGCGAATCCTTGTCGAGTTTCGGGAGCGTGTCGAGCAGGTACAGCGAAAGCGGCTGGTTCATTGCGAAGTCGTCTTGCAAGTCCATGTTCACGCGCAGGTGGCTGTAACCGGGAGCGATGGGCTTCACGAATTCGATAATTTTCTTTTCTACGAGGCTGCGGAACAGCATGAAGGCGCGGTGCTGCAACTGTTTTTTGCTGGCGGCGCTTTCGTGGCAGTCCTTCAAAAGGTTCCGCATGGCGCGGCAGCCGTCGGTCTCGCGGCTCAAGATGTTCAGGAGCATCCCATGGTCTACGCGGAAGCTTGATGTGAGCGGTTCGGGCTGCGCGTCAATCAGACGCTTGTACGTGTTCTCGTCAAAGGGAACATAGCCGTGTTCGGGCGGTTTCCGTTTTTGGAACTTCTTTCCGGTCTGGCGGCTTTTCGCCTCGAGTTTCAAGTTCTCGATGACATGCTCGGGAGCCTGTGCCACCACGTAGCCTACGTCGTCAAAACCCTTGCGGCCGGCGCGGCCCGCAATCTGGTGGAAGTCGCGCGCGGTAAGAATCGCGGTCTTGTCGCCGCTGTACTTGCAGAGCTGCGTAAACAGCACCGTACGGATAGGAACGTTCACGCCCACGCCGAGCGTGTCGGTGCCGCAGATGACTTTCAGCAAGCCTTTCTGGGCGAGCTTTTCGCAGAGGATGCGGTACTTGGGCAAAAGTCCTGCATGGTGCAGCCCGATTCCCTGCTTGAGCCAGCGCTTGACATCGGGACCGTAAGGGCTGGAGAATCGTACTTCCTTGATGGCTTCGTTGATGGCTTGCTTTTCTTCCTTGCTGCACAGGTCGAGGCTCATGAAGTTCTGCGCGTTGCTTGCGGCGGCGGCCTGCGTAAAGTGCACCACGTAAACGGGCGCCTTGCCTTCGTTCACCAGCTTCTGAACTTCGGTCGAAATTTCGGAGGTGCTGTAGCTGAAATCGAGCGGCACGGGCCTCTGCGAGGAACGCACGGTCACGGTCTCGCGCCCGGTATGCTTCGTGAGGTCGCGTTCAAAAAATTCTGTCGCGCCGACTGTCGCGCTCATCAACAGGAATCTCGATTGCGGGAGCGTCAGGAGCGGCACTTGCCAGGCGACACCGCGCTCGCGGTCGGAATAGTAGTGGAACTCGTCCATCACCACGTCCATGATGTCGAGTTTTTCGCCCTCGTTGAGCGCCATGTTGGCAAGAATTTCCGCCGTGCAGCAGAGGATGGGCGCGTCGTGGTTCACGGTCGCATCGCCGGTCGAAAGGCCTACGTTCTCGGCACCAAATTCCTTGCAGAGCGCCATCCACTTCTCGTTCACCAGCGCCTTGATGGGGCAGGTGTACACGCTCTTGCGGCCATGCACGATGCTGTCGAAGTGGAGCGCCAGGGCGACCATCGACTTGCCGCTACCCGTGGGCGTGTTCAAGATGACGTTCTTGCCGTCCAGAAGTTCGAGGATGGCTTCTTCCTGTGCGGGGTACAGCGTTGTCCCGCGAGACTCCGCCCATTCCATGAACTGCTCCAAGACGTCCTCGGAGCTGATTTTCGAACGGTCCCCGCCGGCTGTCTGGGCGAGTTTCTCGATGGAATTCTTGAGAATGGGCTTGTTTTGCTCTGCCATAGGGCGTAAAGATAATTATTTTTAATTTTATGAAAGGAATCGTACTTGCCGGAGGATCCGGAACCCGACTGTACCCGCTGACCATGGTCACGAGTAAGCAATTGTTGCCTGTCTATGACAAGCCGATGATTTATTACCCGCTTTCGACGCTCATGCTGGCGGGCATCCGAGATATCCTCATCATCTCGACGCCAACGGACCTGCCGAACTTCGAACGCCTGCTGGGTGACGGTTCCGCGATGGGCCTCAACTTGAGCTACAAGGTCCAGCCGAGCCCGGATGGCTTGGCCCAGGCTTTTATCCTGGGTGAAGAATTCATCGGTAACGACTGCTGTGCGATGGTCCTGGGCGACAATATCTTTTATGGCAATGGCTTCAGCCCGCTTTTGAAGGCGGCGGTCAAGAACGCCGAAGAGAACGGCCGTGCGAGCGTGTTCGGCTACTACGTCGAAGATCCGGAACGTTTCGGCGTGGTGGAATTCGACAATGACGGCAAGGTGATTTCGGTGGAAGAAAAGCCGAAGGAGCCCAAGAGCAATTACGCCATTACGGGCCTCTACTTCTACGACAACCGCGTTTCGGGTTTTGCGAAGGCCCAGAAGCCCAGCGCCCGTGGAGAACTGGAAATTACGGACCTCAACAAGACGTACTTGGACAAGGGCGAACTCGACGTGAAGCTCCTCGGCCGTGGCTTTGCCTGGCTCGATACCGGTACGATGGACAGCCTCATCGAGGCGGGCGAATTCGTGAAGATGGTGGAATGCCGCCAGGGAATCCAGATTAGCGCCGTAGAAGAAATCGCCTACAGGAACGGCTGGATCAGCAAGGAAAAACTGCTCGAATCCGCTGCCAAGTACGGCAAGTCTCCTTATGGTCAACATTTGAAAAAAGTCGCTGAAGGAAAAATTAGGTACTAGAATGGGTAAGTTCAATTTTATCAAGACGTCTATTGAAGGAGTCACGATTGTAGAACCGACGGTTTTTGGTGACCATCGTGGCTATTTTATGGAAACCTATAACAAGGCAGAATTCGATGCTGCCGGCCTCGACATGGTGTTCGTTCAGGACAACGAGTCCCGTAGCAAGAAGGGTGTGCTCCGCGGCCTTCATTTCCAGAAGAAGAATCCGCAGGGCAAGCTCGTCCGTGTTATTGAAGGCGAGGTCTTTGATGTGGCGGTAGACCTCCGCAAGGGAAGCCCCACGTTCGGCAAATGGGAAGGCGTGACGCTTTCTGCCGAAAACAAAAAACAATTTTACATTCCCGAAGGTTTTGCCCACGGTTTCGTGGTCCTTAGCGAAACGGCTACATTTGTGTACAAGTGCACCCGCTTGTACGACCCGAAGGACGAAGGTGGCCTTTGCTGGAACGATCCCGCTATCGGCATTGAATGGCCGGTGGGGAATGGTTTTGAACCGCTCCTTTCCGAGAAGGATACCAAGAATCCCCTGTTGAAGGATTTGGGCTTCGCTTTTGAACTGTAGCTGGCCTTTGGGTCGTCTTTTTTTCTATTTTAAGAGACAATGAAAAACATTCTTGTTGTTTGTACGGGGAATATTTGCCGTAGCCCTACGGGCGAATATCTGTTGAAAAAGGAATTGGGCCCAGATTTTAATGTGATGAGTGCGGGGCTTGGTGCCTTGGTGGATCACCCTGCGCATGAGATTGCGCAGAAAATTGCCATGGAACATGGCGTCGACATGAGAGCCCATCATGCTCGTCAAATTAACCTGGACATCCTCAAATGGGCTGATCTGGTCCTTGTTATGGAAGATGGGCACAAAAGGGAGCTCTTGCACAAGTATCCGTGGCTTGAAGGCAAAGTTTTCCGCTATGGAGAACCTCAGAGGGTGGACGTTCCCGACCCGTACCGCCGCCCTGAAAATGCTTTTGTCTTGGCATGGAATTTTATTTCGAAATTGACGCCCTATTGGGTTGAAAAAATCAAACAGAGCGAGACTGCAAAATGAAAAAATTGGAACTGTTGATGCTGGGTGCCGCCGCCATTATCTTGAACGGTTGCTTTGCCGCTCCGCAAATGCGTATGAGCGTGCCCGAAGACTCGTCGACCTATAATGGTATCAAGGTTGTCTTGCATTCCATCGACGATGGCGATTTTGGAAAGCCGGCTGCGTCTGCGGACGATTCCGTGGCTTTGGGCGACCTTGCCGACCTTGTTGTGGATTCTCTGCCGGCTCCGGAATACCGCATTGGCCCTCTGGATATGGTTCAGGTGGTGGTCTGGGAACATCCGGAACTGACGTCCCCGATGGGGCAGTACCAGCCCGCAGGGCAGAAGGTGACGACGGATGGCAAGTTGTTCTACCCGTATGCGGGTGAACTCCAGGCGGCTGGCCTTACGGCACAGGAACTCCGTATCGAAATTACCAAGCGCCTTTCCGACAAGATCTTGAATGACCCTCAGGTGGATGTCCGCGTGACGGGCTACAACAGCCTCAAGGCGTTTGTCTCTGGCGCGGTGAACAAGCCCGGCTATGTCGCTTTTGACGAAACCCCGATGACCATCCCGACCGTGATTGCTGCTGCCGGCGGCTTTTCCGAAGAAGCCGACCCGGCCAGGATGCAGCTCCGTCGTGGAGACAAGGTCTACGACATCAATTACCTGGAAGCGTTCAAGAGCAACCTGCCGCTCGACCGTATCCTCCTGAAGCCCGACGACCAGATTTTCATCCCGGCCTTGAGCGAAACGCAGAAGGAAGACCGCGTGTACGTGATGGGCGAAGTCCAGAAGATTGGCATCGTGAACGTGAACCAGGGCCAGCTTTCCCTGGTCGAGGCGCTGGCTTCCGCCGGTGGCCTGCAGACGCTCAACGCCTCGGCAAGTTCCATCTACGTCATTCGCAATACTTCGGAAGATCAGATAGACGTTTTCCACCTGAACGGCAAGAACGCCATGGCGCTTGCGATGGCCGACCGCTTCAACCTGAAGACGCATGACATCGTGTACGTCGATGCTTCTGGCATCGCTACTTGGAACCGCCTTATCAGCCTGATTATGCCGTCTGTCCAGACCGTTTACTACGGTTCTCTGACTACGCGTAATATCCAGCAGATTAGCAGCAGCCGTTGGGGCAGGGAAAAGAAAAATTAGGAGTTTAGCTTATGATTAACCTGATTCTTTGCGGTGGAAACGGAACGCGCCTTTGGCCCATAAGCCGCTCGCTTATGCCGAAGCAGTTTGCACGCCTTTTCGATGGCACGTCCCTGTTCCAGCGCACGGTGAAGACAAACTCGCATTTCTGCGAAGCCCAGTATATCGTGAGCAATGCGGAACAGTTTTTCTTGGCGAAGGACCAATTGGAAGAAATCGGAGCCAAGGACTCCAGGTTCCTGTTGGAACCGGTCGGACGCAATACGGCTCCGGCTATCGCCCTGGCCTGCCTAGGCCTTAAACCGGACGATATCGTCCTCGTCTCTCCGTCGGACCACGTAATCCGCAAGGTCAGCGACTACGAAGCATGCCTGCAGAAGGCCGAAACGCTTGCCAAGTCCGGTGCGCTGGTGACGTTCGGGATTACCCCGACCGGTCCGGAAACGGGTTACGGCTACATCGAGGCGGACGGCGAAAACGTAAAGCGCTTCGTGGAAAAGCCCGATCTCGAAACGGCAAAGAGGTATGTTGAATCGGGAAGGTTCTTCTGGAATAGCGGCATCTTCTGCTTCAAGGTGTCCACGTTCTTGAGCGAACTGAATGCATATTCTCCGGACATCCTCGCTGCGGCCAAGCTGGCCTATTCGAAGGCGAAGAAGGAAAACCGCGAAACGCTCGTCCGTGTCCAGCACGACGACATGATGAACATCCCGAGCAACTCCATTGACTACGCCGTCATGGAAAAGTCTTCCAAGGTGAAGGTCGTGCCGAGCGATATCGGCTGGTCTGACCTCGGCGCGTTCGACAGTCTCTACGGCGAATACGAACATGATTCCAACGGCAACAACAAGAACCCGAAGCACCTCGGCATCGGTTCGAAGAACTCCCTCGTCCTCGGGGCGCAGCGCCAGATTTGCACGATCGACCTGGACCACATGCTCATCGTGGATACGCCGGACGCATTGCTCGTCGCTCCGCTCAGCAGCAGCCAGAAGGTGAAGAAGGTCGTCGACGAACTGAAGGCCCGCGGTTCCGACCTGCCGGTTGTTCCGCAGACGGTGAACCGCCCGTGGGGAACGTACTCGGTGCTCGAATCTACCGACAACTACAAGATGAAACGCATTGTCGTCCGCTCCGGCGAACGCCTGAGTCTGCAGAAGCACCTACACCGTTCCGAACACTGGGTCGTCGTGAGCGGTACTGCCACCTGCACCGTCGGCGACAAGGTGTTTTACGTGCGTCCGAACGAATCGACCTACATTCCGGCAGGGACTGTTCACCGCCTGCAGAATGAAGGCAAGCTTCCGCTCGTGATAGTCGAAGTCCAGGTGGGTGAGTACACCGGCGAAGACGACATCATTCGCGTGCAGGACGACTACAAACGCTCGTGAGAAAGTAGACAGTAAGAAGTGTTAAGAATGGCGGGCTTTTAGCCCGCTATTTTTATACCCAACGAAAAAAGCGAACCACAATGGTCCGCTTCTTTCATACTGTCATTCTGGAGCCCCAAAGGGGCGATAGAATCCACGGCACGAAGTGCCGACCTCGCACCGCTTAGAACTGGCTCAGGAATCTCTGGTCGTTGCTCGTCAGCAAACCGATTTCCGGGATAGCATGGCGCAGCATGGCGATACGGTCGAGACCGAAGCCGAATGCGAAGCCCGTGTACTTCTCGGAATCGATGCCGCAGTTCTTGAACACGTTCGGGTCCACAGAACCGCAACCGCCGATTTCCATCCAGCCGGTTCCCTTGCAGCGACGGCAACCCTTGCCACCGCAGAACACGCAGCTCACGTCCATTTCGGCGCTGGGCTCCGTGAACGGGAAGAAGCTCGGGCGGAAACGCGTCTTGACGCCTTCGCCGAACAGCTTGTTCATGAACACCTGCAAGACACCCTTGAGGTCTGCAAAGCTGATGTTCTCGTCGACCACCAGGCCTTCGCACTGCTGGAACATCGGGGCGTGGGTCGCATCGTTGTCGACGCGGAACACGTGGCCCGGAGCAATCATGCGGAACGGCGGCTTGTGCGTTTCCATGTAGTGGATCTGCGTGCCGGAGGTGTGCGTACGCAGCATCACCTTGTCGTCCACGTAGAACGTGTCCTGCATGTCGCGGCTCGGGTGGTCGGGCGGCGTATTGAGCGCCTCGAAGTTGTACCAGTCCGTTTCGATGTCACGACCGAAGTCCACTTCGAAACCCATCTGGCTGAAGAAGTCGATAATTTCTTCACGCACGTCGTAAAGCGGATGCGTGCTGCCCGCCGGGATGCCTGCACCCGGGAGCGTGGTATCTACAAAGCCGCTTTCCAGCTTCTTCTGGAGGGCAGCCTGGTTCGCGGTCTCGATAG
>Ga0326511_10002542_pt1 | contig 14761 bp, 9 predicted proteins | sample 0_2496_0518_D_FD_203701 | JGI IMG/M metagenome (GOLD analysis project Ga0326511, IMG submission 203701) | Bovine rumen microbial communities from UC Davis, California, United States - 0_2496_0518 | ecosystem: Host-associated > Mammals > Digestive system > Stomach > Rumen | place: USA: California... | reverse complement strand
GTGATTGTTCCCACGTCATGCCGCCCCACAGCAGGGGAAGCACACTGTAGAGAATCAGAAATATCACCATTGGCGGGAGTATACGCAGAAAGCGCCGCTTATAGAAGGCTCCCATGCTGACTCCCGTTCGCATGGGGACAAGCAGAAAAGACGACACAATCATGAACAGCGGTACGCACGTGCGCGCCACGCCTCCATCATAAAAAGCCACCCAGAATCGGTTTGTCTCATTGGCAACCAGCGACATGCCATCACTGCCAATATAGAAGTTCTCACTTGCATGCACCAACATGACCAGGAAACAGGCTACTACACGGATATAGTCGATAAAGACTATATGTTCTCGTTTTTCCATTAGAAAAGATTTGTAGATAGAGATTTGATAATTTTCTGCAAAGGTAATACAAAAAGCCGAGAAAAGAACGGTGAGTTGATGAGTTTTTAAGTTATTGAGATTTTGAGCCTTTGATTAGTGTTGGGGTTGAGAAACAGCTGAACGCATAGGAGGGTCGTCATTCCTGACGGCCAAGATTTGCGAATTTGAGTTGATGAGTTCTTAAGTTATTGAGTTCCTGAGCCCTTTATTAGTATTGAGTTTGAGAAGCAACAGGACGCATAGGAGGGCCGTCATTCCTGACGGCCAAGATTTCCGGGCGAATTTCTTTAAGTAATTCAAGTTTATAAGGTGAGTAATTGCCTGGAAGGCAACACCTCAGAAACATGGGAGCGAAGCAGACATGTGCCCGGAAAAGAACGTGATGAAGAATAGTGCCTGGAAGGCACTACCTTCTCATTTTAACTGGCACTACATACATAGGAGGTACTGCCTTCCAGGCAGGCAACTATCATTCGTCATTTCCGGGCACATCCCCTCGCTTCGCTCGTGTATGTACCCGGCATTCTGAGGTATCGTCTTCCAGACGATGTCACATCATATTACTTGCAAAACTTGAATCAACAAGTTAGAAGATTGAAATATCTCTATCGGGTGACGCATTGGCGAAGCCTGAAAATTTGAGAATGTATTAAACACAAATGCCCACTAATGGAACACAAACCAACGTTCACCGACCAACGGGAAGTAATGTCTCATTAATTTTTTATTATTGATCATGAATAAAAGAATAATTCATGAATAATTCGTGGCTCATTAATGATCATTCGTGTTAAAAAATAAACACAACGTCGTATCTCCTACGTGAGAATCTTCAAACACGTAAATTATGAAAGATTATTTTGTGAGGGTGACGCATTGGCGAAGTCTGTAGGAGCGGCGGCATTCCTGCCGCCGAATGATTTACTTTGATTCGCAATCAGTCGTTCTTGGTTAGCAATGTCTCGTGACAACCGTCACGTTTCTTCGTGACAATCGTCACGTTCGTGCGTGACAATTGACACGTTCGTGCGTGACAATTGACACGTTCGTGCGTGACAACTGTCACGTTGTTTCGTGACAGCTGTCACCATGGCTCAATGAAGCTTGACGCTTTGCATCCAAATCCAAAGGTAATATCCTGAGCGCCCTGTTTCCTTAAATACTTGCTAAGTGGCTTCCTAAGTCATTCATCATTTCAGTGTATGCGTCATATCGTACGAAGTCACGGCCGCCTTTAAATCTTTCTGCCTTAACGGCGCACACTTCTTTTCCCGTCGCATCCTTAATCGAGATGTCGGCCCACAAAGTATATTTATGACCAGGCACAATACTCATAACACTGAAGAAATAATCTATCTTCGTGATGGTCACCGTCATGGTGTATTGGGCATCATTGGCCTCAGAAGCAGCAACAGCTTTCAGCGTCTTGGTTTTCAGATTAAAACCGTCCACAAAGAATTTCTCGCCATCCTCTACATACTTCTGATATTCATCTTTCCACTCATCTTTAAGCGACTTCGTATCATCTGCATATTTGGCTTGGTCCCAATTGAAGACCACAGCAATCGTTCCCTTGTCCTTCAGGAACTTGTGATTACCTGCCACGACTTTCAAGGTACTGGCAAAAGCCGCACAACTCCAAATTAAAGTCATTAGAATCAGAATGTTTCTTTTCATAATAAACTTAACAGTGTGCCACTACAATTAGATTTATGGTTCGATTTTAAGACAACTACAAGTTGCTAAAAAGGTCATCATACTGGAGCAATCACTTGATTTAGCGGCACATTAGAATTAAACGACCACACCAATACGATATTGCAAAATTATATAAAGTTCTCTAATCCTATGCATCATAAGAAAAAAATCTTTATGAGATATTTAAAATTCTTTAAAACACAAAACATTCACCAACACAATCTACTTTAAGAACAGGTAAAACTGCCCCGTCCTTGGATCCTTTCTTGGGTCAGAATATCTCTCTTCGACTTCATTTGTTTTAGAAACAGGCTTTCCTATACTTGCATGTAGCGGAATAAACACCTCTGTGCATAAGGATATTGGTGTCTCTCAAAATGACTCCCTAAATGACTCCCAAAATGAGCCTCTAAAAGAGCCTCTAAATGAGCCCCAAACTTGAAAATGTAAAAAAGGTCACCTCTAACCCATCCGCCCAAGGGAGAGGAAAACAAATGGCAAAGATTCACAAAACAACGGGACGTGTAGGAGGGCCGTCATTCCTGACGGCCAAGATTTACGAACGAGTTTCTTACAATACCACAGGATACCTTTCTAACGAATCTCTATAAAATTCAGTCGATACACTTTCTTGGACTTCAGGAATGACGGCCTTCCTTTTGAAGGGATTGGTGAAAACAGCAGATGTAGAGAGTTGATGATCATCGTTGAGGATTTTGTCCGCTCTGGGTAAATAAATTTTCACAATAGGAAAGAATCCGAATACAGGGGCCGATCTCCGTGTGGCAAGCAGAATAATGCAGGGGACCGTGTGGCAAGCAGAATAATGCAGGGGTCTTACGTTATCGCAATAAGTCATTAATGAGACGGCCCTGAGGGCCGTTCATTTCCGCCAACATCACTCAGCTCCGCTCTGGGAGCCGGAGGAAGGCTCTTGGAGAGGGCCGGAGTGAGGCCACTATTTTATCACCACTGCCTTCAGTATCTGCATGTAACGTGTTCCCGATTGTTTTCCAAATGTTTTCCCAAAACGAAAATCAGCGGCTCAGAGTATTCTCTAAGTCGCTGATTATTAGTGTGGACCAGCTAGGGCTTGAACCTAGGACCTCCAGATTATGAGTCAATTTGAATGAACTTTCAGAAAATTGCTTGAAATATTAAATATCTGTAAATAAGTGAGTTGAGTGTATTATAGTTTGCAGAAGATTTCGTAACTTTGCAAAGAATTCGAGGGTCTATGTTCACCTCATGTTCACCTTTCAAACGTTTCAACTAACTCATAAAACAGAATTGCGATGCCTAAGAAAGTATATGTATCTGCCGACACGGCCGACCTGGCCAACTTCAACTACAAAGGTGTGTATGTCTCACTGACCATCGACAGCCGGAAGTGGAAAGTGACGGAGCGCGATGCTGCAGGAAAGCCGTCGGCTCATGACAAGACGCAGAAGTTGCCCATCGTATTGAGAGTGACGAAGGATTCCAAGCGCCTCTATCTGGCTGTAGGCGAGAAGTTCACGATGGATGAGTGGCTGCTGATCTGTGAGCATGAGCAGAGCACTCGTGTGCGCTCAGACTCGCAGTTACGTGAGGACTTGAAGAAGCATTTGGAGCGCATCAAGCCGATGGTGCTGGAGATGGTGGACAATGGCTCGTTCACTTTCGAAAGTTTGAAAGACAGATACAATGGCGTCGTGGATGAGAGCGTGAGCATCTATTCAGTGTGGGAAGAGTATTTACAGGCTAAGGTTGAGGAAGGCAAGGCTGGCACAGCTCGCTGTAGCAAGGACATCCGCAACCGGTTCATCAAGGATATGGGGGAGAAGGTTACATTCCCGGAAATCAACAAAGATTTCATCGAGAAGTGGGTGAAGGTGATGAAGCGTAGTGGTCTGAGCATCACAAGCGTTGCCATTGCACTGCGCATGTTCCGCACCATCGTCAACATCTGCATCACTCGTGGTCTGATACATGGCAACACGAAGGAAATGTTTCAAGGCACGGGCTACAATAAATCACAGAGCCGTAAGCATGAGTTCCTCGACGTGGCTACTATGCGTCAGCTTTATGACTTCTGGGAGAAAGAAGAGGTGAAGGATGAGAACGGTAAAGAACTCTTCTTCCCCAAAGAGAAGAATGCTGTGTTCCGTGACCTCGGCCTGTTCCTCTTCATGTACCTTGGCGACGGGCAAAATCTTGCTGATACGTTGCGACTGACTTACGATGGTTGGTATTCCTCCAGTAAAGGAAAGCAAATGCGGTTCCTCCGGCACAAGACCCGGGAACGGAATGAGAGTGCCAGCGAGGTAATCTTTCCCATTACCCCTGAGATACAGAAGATCATCGACCGTTATGGCAACAAGCCAAAGAAAGGCGCTCGGGTGTTCCCCATTATGAAGACGGATATCACGCCGGAGCAGGAGGTATGGGTGATTCAGCGATACAACCGCAGCATTCGTGAGCACATGGCAAAGATTGCCGACTTGCTGGGGATGGAGCAGGTACCTTCGCCAACATGGGCCCGTCATAGCTTTGCGACGAACCTCAACAACAGTGGTATGGTGCCATACAAGTATATCAGCGACAGTATGGGGCACAGCAGTAGCGGCGACATTACTGCAAACTACATCGGTGCTTATCCGCCCGAAACGATGTTGGAATATAACTGGTATCTGCTGCATGACAAGAGCGAGAAGATCCAGCAACCAGTTGTCGGCAAGCAAGCCTTACTTGAGATGCTGAAGAATATGAGTGAAGAAGAGAGGAAGGACTTGTTATCATCATTATAAAGCAGAAAGAGTCTGCACTGTGGACCTAATTTCAGCGAAGATGTAACAGATTATTCGAGTGACAAACGATTTGTACAAAGAATTTGTTACCTTTGCAAAAATAGAGGACATATCAATATGGAATTATCGAAAAGCGTTACCAATATAAGTGAAGTCCTGAAGGACTGGGAAGGTCATAAGCAGCCATCATTTGAGGAATTGGCCGATTATGTTCGTACCACGCACGACTTCACGCAGACCACAGCCATCAAAGCCGTTAACCAGTTCGCCACACTGCGCAACTGGCTCATCGGTTGCTACATTGTAGAATATGAGCAGAATGGAAAGGACCGCGCCGAGTATGGATCCCATCTGCTTCAAAACTTAGCAAAAGCCGTTGATAGAAAAGGCCTGACTGTTACAGTCTTCCAACTATCCCGAAATTTTTATAGGCTCTACCCCAACATCTCATCGCTGTTTGATAAGAATTATGCGACGCCGTCGCATAATTCCGAGCAAGTCCTTGAAAATGAAGCCATAAAGGAGATTTGTGCGACGACGTCGCACAAATTCGAGATTCATCCGACAGCGTCGGATAAATTCACCACTGATCCCAAAACACTTGTGAGCAAGCTGTCCTTTTCTCACATTCGGGAGATCATGACGGTTCAAGATCCTTTGGGCAGATTCTTCTATGAGACTGAATGCATCAAGTGTTGTTGGTCGGTGAAGGAGCTTCGCCGCCAGATAGCTACTAACCTCTACGTCCGCTGCGGAATGAGCCAGAATCCCAAGGCGTTGTTGGAAAAGACAGCTGTTAACTCTGACACGAATGCATTGGCTATCCGTCAGCCTTTCATGTTTGAATTCCTTGGCTTGAAACCTCAGGAGGTGCTCACCGAGGAAGGACTCGAAAGTGCTTTGATAGACCATCTGCAAGAGTTTCTCCTGGAGCTCGGCAACGGTTTCTGCTTTGAAGCCCGGCAGAAGCGAATACTCATCGACGACGAATATTATTTCGCTGACCTCGTCTTCTATTCGAGGATCTTGCATTGTAGCGTCATCATTGAGCTCAAGAATGATGAGTTCAAACACGAATATCTTGGCCAGCTCAATGCCTACGTGAGCTATTACAAGGAGAACGAGATGCACCCGGGCGACAACCTTCCCGTTGGCATCTTACTTTGCACCCGTAAGGGAAAGAAGATGGTGGAGTATGCCATTGCTGGCATGGACAACAAACTCTTTGTGTCTACTTACATGCTCCAACTACCCGACAAGTCCCTGCTGGAGAAATTCTTATTGGAAGAAACGCAAGGCCTTTAATACCTCAACAAAATTATGATTTCATCATTTTGGGATTTTGCGATATTGTCAAATCACAAGATGAGAATATTTTTATTCGCAAAAATTAGTATAGGAGCATAGGCTATAGTGAAACTACATTCATACGTTCATAATACCGTACGGTTGTAATGCCATACGACCGTAATCGCGTAAGAGTATAATCGCGTACGCTGAAATCGATTATCGATTCAGAGCATGACATGATGAAAATTGTTGCTGCAAGATGTGCGGAATGTGTACACAAAGTTCATATTCCGCCCTCTTGCCCGCCTTGGAGGCGGGAGTCAACTTCGCTCGAAACTCGCTCAGTTTAACCGTTGTTAGTATAACGCCATAGGCTATAGAACGATAAAATATAGTTTAGAAAAATATATCGGGGTCAAGAGGGGTATTCCCCTTGCAAGGGCCACTTGGACTGCATCGGCCGAAACCGGATGTAGGGCAAAGTGACATCTTGCAATTCTAAAACTGTGTCCTACATTCGCTGATGTTGATGTCCATGATCTGGATGCTAACACATTAAATTCATTCATAACATGAAGAATTCCGCAGTAGGGAACCATGTTTTTATCTTTTATTGCTACCTTTGCTATCTGTAGTTTGAGCACATCACAAAGTAAGTGAAATGACCGAAGACAAAATCATTATCCGAGGTGCCTCAGAGAACAACCTGAAGCACATCGACGTGGAGATACCCAAGGGCCAGCTGGTGGTGCTGGCCGGCGTGAGCGGCTCGGGCAAGAGTTCGCTGGCCTTCGACACCATCGCTGCAGAAAGCTCGCGGCAGTGGCAGGCGGGCTATTCCTACTTCCTGCGTAACAAGCTGCCGCACTATGAGCGGCCCGCGTTCGACTGGGCGGAGGGACTGACTCCTGTCGTCGTGGTAGACCAGAAGCCGATGGGTGCCAACGCGCGCTCGTCGGTGGGTACGGCTACGGATGTGGCACCACTGCTGCGTCTGTTGTTCTCACGTGTGGGCGAGCCAAGTGCCGGCGGCTCAATGGCCTATTCGTTCAACCATCCTCATGGCATGTGCCCCGACTGCACAGGACTTGGACGGCGGCTGACGTTAATCGAGGAGCGGCTCTTCAACCCCGAGGGTACGTTGCGCGAGGGCGGCCTCACCTTCAGTCAGTTCGCGTCGGGCTGGCAGAACGTGCTCTACACACAGCACTCAAAACTCAATCCTGACAAACCGCTGAAGGACTTCACGGCCGATGAGTGGCGCATCTTGAAGTACGGCGAAGAGCAGAACGATGTCATCACGATGATTGGCAACGGCGCGGGTGGCACCTACAAGGTGGAATACGAGGGTGTGGTGCCGCGCTTCCAGCGGCTCTACATGAACCGTGACATCTCGAAACTGAAGAAAGGATTGCAGCAGGAGATAGCCCGATACATTGAGGACAGACCGTGCGCCACCTGTGGCGGCACGGGACTGAATCCCGCCGCACTCGCATCGCGTATCGGTGGCTACAACATCGCTGACATGCAGGACATGCAAGTGAGCCAATTGATCAGTGTGCTGAAAGGAATCACGAATCCCGTAGGACAGTCTATAGCCCGCCAAATCGTCGATACGCTGCAGCGCATGGTAGACGTGGGCGTGGGCTATCTGTCGCTGGGGCGTCGCACCGATACGCTCTCCGGCGGTGAGGTGCAGCGGCTGAAGATCGTACGCCACCTGGGTAGCAGCCTCTCCAACATCACCTATATCTTCGATGAACCGACGGCGGGACTCCATCCCAAAGACGCCGAGCGCATAGCCCGTCTGTTGCTCAGTCTGCGCGACAAGCACAACACCGTACTCGTTGTGGAACACTCGCCCGAAATCATCCGTCTGGCCGACGAGGTGATAGAGCTAGGGCCGTTGGCTGGTGTGCGAGGTGGCGAAATCATGTTCCAGGGCAGCGTGGAGCAGTTGCTGCAAAGCGACACGCTGACGGCCCAGGCCATGCGACAACATATAACCGTGAATCCACAGCCCCGACCGTGGACGGAGCATCTCTCCATCCGTCACGCCATGTTGCACAATCTGAAGGATGTCAGCGTTGATATTCCCTGCGGCGTCATCACGGCGGTGTGCGGTGTAGCCGGCTCAGGCAAGAGCAGTCTGATACGCGGCGTGCTGGCCAAGGAGCATCCTGAGGCCATCGTCATCGACCAGAAGCCCATCGGCACCTCGTCGCGCTCCACGCCAGCAACCTATTCTGGCATTGGCGACATGGTACGCAAGAAGTTTGCCGAGGCAAACGGTGTGGGCGTGGAATGGTTCAGCTTCAACTCCAAGGGTGCCTGTCCGGTGTGTGGAGGCCGCGGTGTGATACGTCCCGAAATCGCTTTCGCCGACCCTGTGGAGATAGTCTGCGAGGAGTGCCAAGGCAAACGGTTCAACCCGACGGCACTGAGCTACCAGTATCATGGCAAGAACATCGAGCAGGTGATGTCGCTGACTGTCAACCAGGCCGTGGATTTCTTCGATGACCCGAAGATCAGTCGCAAGCTGAAAGGAATGCGCGATGTAGGATTGGGCTACATGTCGCTCGGCCAGCAGACCAGCAGCATGTCGGGCGGCGAGAACCAACGGCTGAAGTTAGCTAGCGAACTGAATAAGAAAGGTAACATCTATATCCTTGACGAACCTTCCACGGGTCTGCACCTGAAAGACATCGAACGGCTGATGGCGCTACTGCGCACCATGACTGACCGAGGCAACACCATTATCATGATAGAACACCGTCTGGAGATGATTGCCGCCGCCGACTGGGTCATCGAGATGGGGCCGGAGGGTGGCAGCGATGGCGGACGGGTGGTCTTCACCGGACAGCCGCAGGACTTGATCAAGACGGAAACATCACTGACGGCGGAGTATATGAGGAAAAGGCTATGACTATTTACCTGCGAACAGTAAATCAAATGCCATATTATTCGGTTGGCAGTTCATTTACCCGAAGATTTTATTAACTTTGCAACCGTCGGATACATATCAAACATGGAATTATCGAAGAGCGTTACCAAGGATAATAGCTTTTTCTTCATACGGGGTGCAAAGTTACGTAAACCACTTTTTACTTGGGAACCGTGCCATCATGGAACGAGAGTTCGTGGACAAAAACCATTGGATGGGACGCGAGGAGTTTATGGACATTATGGTGGTGGCGCAGACTACGCCCGGCATCTTCAGCATCGATATGGCGAGCCATTGCGGATACAAGATGCGGGGTGTATGGGGCGGCATCGTTGGTGCGTTTGGCATCGCCCTGCCGAGCATCATCGCCATACTGCTCATCGCGATGTTCTTCCACAATTTCCGCTCTAATCCTTGGGTGGAGCATTTCTTCTGTGGCGTGCGCCCTGCCGTGGTGGCACTCATCGCCGCACCGTGCTTCAAGATGGCAAAGACAGCAAACATCACATGGCGTACACTTTGGGTGCCGGTGCTCTGCTGCCTGCTCATCGTGCCGCTGCACATCTCGCCTATCTGGCTTATCGTTATTGCGGGTGTCTCCGGTTTTATTTATGGTAAGGCTAAACTCAGAAAGAAATAAATCACGATGGAACTATTACTCAAACTTTGGATTGTTTTCAGCAAGATAGGAATCTTCAATTTTGGTGGCGGCTATGCCATGATCTCGCTCATCCAGAACGAAACCGTCGTACGCAACCACTGGCTCACCAATGCCGAGTTTACCGACATCGTGGCCATCAGCCAGTCGACGCCAGGGCCCATCGGCATCAACTGTGCTACCTACGTAGGCTATACGTCAATGGTTAATGCTGGCTACCCCACATGGATGGGCGTCATCGGCAGTGTGCTGGCTTCGCTGTCCATTATGTGGCTGCCGTTCATCCTGATGATCTGCGTGAGCCATTATCTCCTCACGCATAAAGACTCTATCGTCGTGAAGAGCATCTTCGCCTTTCTCCGTCCAGTCATCATTGGTCTTATTGCTTCCGCTGCCTTGCTGCTCATGACGCCTGAGAACTTCGGTACGCCAGCACAAAGCCTCCCCTTGTTCATCCTTAGTATAACTATCTTCCTCGGTGCCTTCGTTGCCACAAAACAACTGAAGCAGAACCCAATCTTAGTGATGCTCATCTGCGGCGTCATGGGGTTACTATTCTATTAGCTGCCATAAATAATCAATAGATAGAACTTTGGGCATGGAATACGGATAACCATTGCGGAAATGGGAAAGAGAAGAATGGCCATAAGCTTGCAAGAAATCTCACGGCATTTCTGTTAAAATTTCAACCGAAAATCATCCGCTCTATGTTCACATTATGTTCACTAAATAAAAACCAGCGGCTTAAGATTTATGATTAAGTCGCTGATTTTCAGCGTGGACCAGCTAGGGCTTGAACCTAGGACCTCCAGATTATGAGTCTGTTGCTCTAACCAACTGAGCTACAAGTCCAAGAAACTCTAAAAGTATTTGTGGCTGCAAAGATAAGCAATTTTTGGGACATCGCAAAAGAATTCAGAAATATTTTATTTCGAAATAAACCACTGAGCATCATTCTCCCGCATCAAATCATTGCCCAAAACTACACTGGATTTCATCGGACTGCATGCTGACGACGAAACGATGAAATCACGGGCATTCAGGCTGCATACACTGAAGTTTGAACGGATAAATCTCTATTCGGTCTGCATACACTGAAGCTTGAACGGAGAAATCACAGGCATTCAGGCTGCGCACACTGAAGCTTGAACGGAGACATCAGGAGCATTCAGGCTAGCACACACTGAAGCTTGAACGGAGAAATCTCAAGTATTCGGTCTGCACACACAGAAGTTTAGACTGCGGAATCACCGGCAAACGACCCACACTATGCCACTGGTGATACGGAAGCGAAGAGATTACTCTCCGCCCAACGTACAATGGATAATCACACGTTTCCCATCGGCAAGGGTTGTGGCAAAGAGATAATCGTTGCCACCATCCTTCAGCCGGAGACGCTTCCGAAGGTCGGCAACGCTCATGGGGAAATTGCGGACGGTGACGTTGGCTTTCTGCAAGGCTGAAAGACTGCGCAGCTCGCGCTTGCTGAAGCCGCAGACGGTCTGAATGCGGAAGCGGCGACCGGGAAAGCGGGGGAGCCAACTGTCGGAAACAAACAGATGAGAATTGGCTGCCACAGCCTCAACGGGGAACTGCTGGCACAAGGCACCGAAACAGCCGGCCTTCATGATCGACGCATTCGGCTCGTAGAGATAAGCAGGCGACGCTGAGCCCTTGAAGATGCTAAGCGGCACGTCGAAAGTGGCGTCGAAGATGTCGCCATCATTGACACAACAGACGCGGAGCCCCGCAGGGGCCTCTTCCCCACTCTGCCGGCTCAATACGAACAACAGTTCCTTGCATTCGTTGGCCACGGCGACAATATGAATCTCCCTCAACACTTCGCGGCCCAGTTCTTCGAGCGCCTGGTGCCAGTCGAGCATCGGCGAGAGCTTCAGCACCACGGAATCGGCCTTCTGCAATAGTTCGTCGCGCAGCTGCAAGACGTCGGGCTGACAGTCGGCAATTGCCACCGTCTTTCCGCCATTGGCATCACGCCGCGCGGGATCGAGAAACACCACCGAGGCATGGTCCATCCTGTGGAGATAGTCCACTCCGTCGCCGCAGACCACCTCCGCCGCAGAGAGGCCCAGACACTTGAAATTATGGGTAGCCAACTCAGCGAGCCGTTTTTGGTGCTCTACGTAAACGAGACGCTTTGGACGGCATAGTTGTCCAACGAAGGAGAAATCAACGCCCAAACCGCCCGTAAGGTCCACATACGTGCCTTCAGGAGTCAGAAACCGCGAGATTACCGACGCTTTATAGCGCGCAGTCTGCTCCGACGAGCACTGCTCCATGGAGAGATGCGGCGGATAGACGATGCCCTCCGTGGCCGCCCACGAAGGCAACTTGCGGCAGGCCCGTTGCCAACCGTCAATCTGCTCGAGGGCATACGGCATATCTACTCCAGGCCAACGGGAGGCATGGAGGGCAAGGTCGGCAACGTTGTCGCTGCGGTGCTGGAGGATGAATTCCTCGGTTGTCACAAGCAATTAGTAAAGATAGAACATGCGGTCCATCATCCGCCACTTCTCGTCGCTCGTGGCGTCGGCGGCGCACTGCTGGAAGGCGGCAACAAACGTCTCCCACTCCTGCTGACGGGGAAGCGTGGCCAGGCGGGCCATGGCGCTGTCCCAGTCGAAATCGAGGGGAGTCTCAACAATCATGAAGAGTCGGTTGCCAAGAATATAAATCTCCATCTCCAGGATACCCACGCTCTTGATGCCCTCTTCTATCTCGGGCCAGAAATGCTCGCGGCTGTGGGCCTGGCGGTATTTCTTGATGAGTTCGCTGTCGTCGCGCAACTCCATGGTCTGGCAATAGCGCTTCACGGGACCATGATATTCTTTCACACGAAATCCTTCTGTCATAATAGCTTTTATGTTTGGTTGGGGCAAACTTACACATTTTTTTTCAAATACGGATATACATTGGCGAAAAGGTTGGATTAATAAGGGGTTTCTTTCACCCGCTAAACGAAAAAGGTTCACCGGATATTTCCTATAGATTGAGGTGTTATTTAACGCTCCGCTACGCGGAATCAAGGAATAATAACGAATAATGCAACGGCAACAAGGACCGCTCACGCAACTGGTCGAAGCAATGACTTTTTTAGTATTCACACGAATGATCATGAATGACTCATGAATGGTTTCATAAATTTTCTTTGTCGATTAACGCTCCGCTACGCGGAATCAAAGAATAATAACGAATAATGCAACGGCAACAAGAACCGCTCCCGCAACAGGTCGAAGCAATGCCTTTTTAGTATTCACACGAATGATCATGAATGACCTATGAATGGTTTCATAAATTTTCTTTTTCGATTAACGCTCCGCTACGCGGAATCAAAGAATAATAACGAATAATGCAACGAAACAAGGACCGCTCACGCAACTGGTCGAAGCAATGACTTTTTTAGTTTTCACACGAATCATCATGAATGGTTTCATAAATTATCTTTTTTGATTAACGCTCTGCTACGCGGAATAAAGAATAATAACGAATAAGACTGAGCTAGGCTAATTATGAATTAAGACCCATTTGCGCACTGCGTGCTGGTGTGCCGCCTTCGGGGCACTGAGTCCAGATAGAGAGGCATATCGCTATCCCCAGTCTGCGCTCCTATCGTCGCTTGACTGGGGTTACCGAGAGTCAGCCCATACTGGGCTGGTTAGCTAGATCTGTCTTACTCCCTTCGGAGTGGTAGGAGCGTCGTCATTCCTGACGACGAAGGATTGCTGTAGGAGCGGCGGCATTCCTGCCGCCGAAAGATTTCCTTTTGGAGTACAAGCGGTCTTTCTTTCCTTGGCCGTCAGGAATGACGGCCCTCCTACACATTCCTACGTTACCCTTCGATGTTCGCTCCCTTCCCTTTGTAGGGAGGGGCCGGGGGTGGGTCTTCTCTCTCTTTTCTTGGCCGTCAGGAATGACGGCCCTCCTACACTTCCGAAGGGAGACGGACATTGACACAAGAACGGCCCTGGAATCCTTTGCCTAAAAGGCGAAAGGGTTGCAGGGCCGCTGACAGAAACATTTCTGACTGTTATCTCATGATCTTCTTAACTATCGTCTTGCCGCCGGCAAATACTTGCTTCTTCAGATACAGTCCACGTACGGGCGCAGCCACCCGACGGCCCTGCAGGTCGTAATATTCTGTGGAGAGGGCCTCACCGTCCACCACCGTGCGGTCTACGGCAGCAGCCTCATTGGTCATCCAGACGATATTGGACCGGTGAACCTCACCGCCACCCTTATAGACGGTCTGCACGCCAACATTCTTCTCTGCGGGCTGATAGAAGTAGAACGTGTTGCTGGAGCCTTGGAACATGAAGTCGTAGCCGTCGTCGAAGCCGTAAGGCACGTCGGTCATGTCGTCTGTCAGACTCGAATAAGCGGAAGGCGTAAAGACGAAGGGCTCCGTGCTGTCGTCGAAGTAGACGTTGTAGAACAGCTTCGAGGGCTGGATGTAGTTGCCATCCGTATCTACCGTGGCGATGGAGGCCGTCACCACACCGCACGCCGACTGGTCGGAATAAGGCCCATAGAAAGTGATGACGGGGTCGGCTGGCACAGCAGGAACCTCGTGGAACTGGAAGAGACTGGGGTTGTCGTAGGATGCGAGGTAGGCCGCGCTGTCCTTATTGAGGTTGAACATGAAGCCCTGACCGTTCTGAAGCGAGAGCTTGAGTGCCTGCGGGTCGTAGTCAAAGACGAGTTCGTCCTTCAGCGTATAGTCGTAGAGCGGATCGAAAGTCTCGGGGTCGAGTCCGTTGTAGACGTAGTCGTAAGGCACGAAGAAGGCATGGTGGGGATAGAAGGCATCGGTGCTGGTGGTGTCGATGCCGATATACTGCTTGGGGAAGGTCACCTCACCGTCGCCCACGTTGCCGCGAATCCACATCATCGAGTCTCTGTCGTAGGGATTGCGCAGGTAGACCGCGTCGTCGGTAACAGCCACCTTGACACTCTTGAACGAGGTGGCATCGTCGTAACGCGTATAG
>Ga0326511_10002541_pt1 | contig 14762 bp, 13 predicted proteins | sample 0_2496_0518_D_FD_203701 | JGI IMG/M metagenome (GOLD analysis project Ga0326511, IMG submission 203701) | Bovine rumen microbial communities from UC Davis, California, United States - 0_2496_0518 | ecosystem: Host-associated > Mammals > Digestive system > Stomach > Rumen | place: USA... | reverse complement strand
CCTCGAAGCCTGGTTCTTGTGGAGCCGATAACGAGACTCGAACTCGTGACCCACGCATTACGAATGCGTTGCTCTACCAACTGAGCCATATCGGCACTCTATCTTTTTGCGACTGCAAAATTAGCAAAACTTTTCCATATATGCAAATAAAAGTTTGAAAAAGACCATAACGCGTCCTTACAGCATAAGTTATTCCTCTGCAAAGAATATGTTTTCCATGCAACAAAAACAAGAATAACCCTTTTTGAAAGTTTGGCACTGTGTGCCTTGTCCTGCTGTAGTCAAGAACCTGATTGTAAGCGAGTTTACATCATATTCTTACCAACACCATGACACATCTATGGATGTCACAACTTTCAAAAAGAAAAAACCCCACTCTCCGAGTGGAAAAACAAAGATCACACACTCCGCATGGTGGTTTTTTAATGTTTTTCCTGGCAAGGGCATAACCTGACGTTAGGAGGGTGCAGGACTGCAAGGGATAAGTGCTTAGGTGCTTGCACATAAAGTACATGTGACTGGAAGGTCTGCGAGAGTCTGAAAGACTTATGACCTTGACAGGGGTTTTTAATGTTTTTGTTAATCAAAAAATCTTCGTTTTCGTACTCGCCATGCGAGTATTGTTTTTTGTTTCTCGCAAAGGCGTCTAAGAATAGCTCTTTTCAAGAGCCTCGTTCTGTGTCCATCCATTCACTTGTGAGCAAGCTCCCAGTGACTGCCTTTCCACTTCACTCATGGTTTCACCATTTTATTCTTAGACTACGCGGAGGGCAAGGGTCGTGCTTTCAGCACTCACGCCAAGCCATGCGGACAGTGTGCAAAGTCCTCCCCCCTTTAATGGGGGAGTTAGAGGGGGTTTCTTTGCGTAAGCGCCAGAGGCGCGTCTTGGCTCTTTTGCGTAACTAAGGACAACTGGTAGAGCCAGTGATGGAGCAATTAAGACATACTTGGTGAGCTTGCTCACATAAGGATGGGTTAATGAGCCATCAATACTCCGTAGGAGTTGTCCTTAGTCTTTGCGAGGAATAGAGAATCTGTTTTCTTGGTTTTGTTCTATTTATTGAAAACCAATCCTTCCTTAATCTTATCAGCATCCAGGAACACGAAGACATGTCCGAGCAAGCCGAGAGACACCATCTTCGGACCCTCATCAGTATTTATCTCCCCAGTGCTATATATAAAGTTGTTCTTCACTATCAGTTGCTGTTCAAACATAGCCTTTACGAAGCCTCCAGCAGCCGAATAAATCAATATATTCAGTCCCTTCTTAAAAAGGTCATCATCCGTCTGCTTCCCAGCATCCTCCTCCATTCTCTTTTCATCCATATAAGATGTCCATTCATTATTCAGAGCCGTCAGATGCTGTTCCTTGTCAGGACATGTAATCACCAGTGTCACCGCTATGATGACAAAAATTAAAAGAGCAATCAGATTCTTCATAAGTTTCCTCAGTTTTTAGTTATTCCTCTGCAAAGGTACACATTATTTTTCAAAGTTACTGCAAATAAATGAATTACGCAAATTATTTTACCTTTTTGTGGTATTCTGCTTTACTTTTTTGTGGCATTTTGCTTTACCTTTTTGTGGTATTTTGCTTTACCTTTTTGTGGTAAACATCATTTTGCAGAGGGGCTTATAAAAAGAAAACCACTGCATCGGTTTGGTGCAGTGGTTTGTGTGGGATTATAGATATGAGAGAGAGAATCTCATGAAGGTTTTTCATTAAAAAAACCAACGAAATTATCAAAATCGCTAATAATATTGTCAATGTTAGGATTATTTCGCTGAACAATCATAGCTGCATAGTTAGATATATCCTCCGCAATGATTTTAGCAACTTTTATATAATACATATCGCTATGTTCATACTCACCAAACCAACGTAAGAACAGGCGATCACGCATAGCCTGCTTATTATCACCCGTTTCACATTGGTACAAAAGGATATCGGGATTCTTAGCAAAGAATTCCTCAATTATACAGAAAATCGTTTCACGTAATAATTTATCACCAGGTGAAGATTTTTTGTTTTCATTAAGTATTCCAAATTCGTACGCACCATCCTCCCATATTGTCTGATCAGGCGTGAAGATAATACGGTATAAGACACCATAATTTGTCTTAAACCCATATGCTCCTTCCCCAACCTGCCACACAGAATATGGTGCGCGCATATTCAGATAGTCCAGATCAATAGCATTCATATATTCAACGATACTATTGTACTGATAACTGTTGTCTTAGTATAGAGAATTCCCTTTCAGTTTTCTCTATCCATTCCTTTTTTCTCTGCACCATTTTTTTGAATGCAGCTAAAGCTTCATTCCGATTATTGTATTTCACATTTTTGTACATCATACTATCTCCTATATTCTTACGCTTGCAAAAGTAATACTTTTTTTATTAATCTCCAAATTTTCAGTGAAAATCTTGATAGAGCAAAAAAACAACAAGGACAACGGAGGAACAAAGTTATTTTGGTATTTTGGCAAACATGCCAAAATGATATAAATTGTCCTTTGTACCTTGTCACCTTGTACTTGATAGTGGTTTTTCCACTCAAAGAGTGGGGTTTTTCCATGATGAGATAGAAATCCCTGAAAGGGTAACGATATTAGTGATAATTCTGTCTGAAAGCTTGCTTACAAGCAGGATTATTGCTCATAGCGTTAAGAACTCGATAGAGTTTCTATCTCAGAAATGGGGTTTTTATGGTTTTTGTTTTAGAACTCCAAATACAGGGATTTTGTCAGTTTAGTTATCTTGTTCTATTTCCTCATAGTCATTCGCCTTGCCTATTACCAGGAGGATGATGGCAATCAGTACAGGTGAAGCAAGGATGCTCAGCAATACCCATAGCAGAACATTCCTGTGCCTGTTCTTAGCCAATACAGCAACCAGCACATAGAAGCCCACAGCAATGCCAAGCATAACCATTGCTGCAACACATGCAATCACTATAGCCCATATACCACCATAGTCAAAAGAGTCGCTATCCCCTATCCTATCCAACGCGCCATAGCTGTCCGTCTCCTCATAGACCACCTCGTCCTTAGGCTCATCCCAGCTATAGTCCTTCAGTTCATACTTTATCTTAAAAGAAGTATTGTCATATAATCCAGCAGATTTAAAATAATGATAACTTCTGTCATGCTCATACGCAGGAATATCCACCTTCTTAGTCTTTCCAGGCTCTATGCTCACCCTCTCGGTATATTCCTCATAGTCCAGAGCATTCCCCTTCATGTCGAGGTAGGTAATCTCGAAGGTCACCCTCTTCACTTCCTTATCTGTATTGTTCCTCAGCGCTATGGTACCATTATCATCTGACCATCCCTGCTCATACGACACCATAGTCACATCATTCTTGTCAAAGGCAAAAGCCATTGACAACACCAGTGAACAAACAAATGTAATAAAAAGCCTTTTCATAAGTTTCCTCAGTTTTAGTTATTCCTCTGCAAAGTTACACATTATTTTTCAAAGGGGCAAATATAGTGAAGAGGGGGGCATTTCGGACACCCCTTTAGAGTTGGGGGGAGGATGATTTATAGGTCATCCATTATTTTCTTGCGTAATTTATCTTGGTTGACCTTGTCAAAATAAGATAGTATGACAAAGCAAGTAAAACTTTCATGAGAAATCTCTAATTTAATATCACCCTCATCACACACAAAGTCAGTGATATACTTACATCTATCCATCTTCAACTCATGCATTCTTCGATTATCATCATCAATGTAATCATTTTGAAAGATTTCTGTGCAACTCTCTGGTGCTCCATATTTCTCTGTGAGCATAGATTTGTATTTGTTATAGCAACTCTCCAATTCGCTCCACCTATCCATTTTGGGGAATATGACGGCTACTTTGCATATCATTCCGCTCTTGTCGGCTATAGCATATATTTGACAGTCCTTGTACCCAGCAAATTCACCATTCAACAGCGATACCCCATCTTTAATACCCATAGGAGTATAGCCCTTCAATTTAAGTTTGTTAGTAAAGTTCTGTAGGGTTCCTTCCATTGGAATACCCTTAAACTTCATATGATTAGTCTGTGCAGACACAGCCAGAGTGCAGAGCACCAGTGCAATGATTGAAATTATTTTCTTCATAGTTTATTCTTTGTTTAATCTAATGTACAATTGTACTTTTTAGTTATTCTTATGCAAAGTTATAAAGAAAGAGTGAAGCCACAAAATTTTTGAAGATTATTTCGCTATCCTATTATATATCTTATCGCACCTCCACGGCCAAAAGGATAATCCGAAACGTCTTTGTTAAGATATTGAGAATCTTCTATAAGCCTCCCTTCAAACATGCATCTTTCACGCTTGAAAATCGTACCATCTTCTGATACTGAACTCCATTTCCAAGACTCAATATCTATAACACTTCTAACAATACCTCGATACACACCTAGCACATATTTAATCTCTTTGGGCATATTCTTGCCTATTGCCCAATATTTACGAGTTGATTCGTATATATCTAACCTCCGATATACACCTTTTGCTTTCGCCTGGTCAAAACTTCTATTAAGACTAACCAATAGTAATGTTTCTGTAGGATTGATTTTAATTTTCGGACAATCATAAATAAGATTAATCTCGTCAACTGTCTTGATTCCCATATCCCATTGATGGTGACCTGCCTGAATATTTGATAGAATCATTTCCATATTAAAATCCTTGTATGTTAACATATCAATCAATACAGACTCCACCAATAGGGCTTCATCTTCTGTCAGCCCATGCCTAATAATGTAATACGAAACATTCAGCCCACTCCTACGTATGTCCCTAATCGTATCAAGTTTCAAACTTGATATATTCTCATTAAGAGAATCATTCGCATGAGCAAACACTCTATTGTCATGTCCCTTTCCTATATAAAAGATTTTTCTTGTTCTTGGGTCAACAAGACAATACACATAATATTGTAAAGCCTCAATTACAGCGGCTGAGAATTCTTGTTCCATTGTTGTGATGGTATTTGTTGAGGTACAATATTCTTATATTCTTTATAAGTCATCATTCTATTACACCCCTTTCCATCTGGAGTATAATTTGTACATCCCAAGAAAGGAGTTGTACTACCTTGCTTAATGATTAGATAACCATCTTTACATTGGTCGCATTTTAGGATTGACATACCATTGCTACGTAAATCATTAGTTAGATAATCACATATTTCAGGTTCATTTGAACATATCCATAATTTTAACCCATACGCTTTCTTGTATCTCAACTGAAGAGGATAACCACATATAGGGCAATGCTTTATCTCATCAGTATTTTGTTGTGCTTCATCAAGTTCACCTCTTAATACGACATTAGGGTAGTCTTTCAACAACTCGCGAACAAATTCAGATGGACGTTGTTGGGGTGCTACTATATACACCCTATTTTTTGTTCGTGTTAAGGCTACATAAAACAAGCGACGTTCCTCTGCATATTCTATAGAACGGTCTGTTTTTACAACATAATGAAGGACTGGGTCATCTTGTATTTTTGAAGGAAAGCCATATGTAGAATTCATGGCATTTATTATTATCACATTATCATATCCCAAACCTTTGGCTCGATGTACAGTCATAAACTCCATTTCTATATCTGCAAAGGTTTTAGATGTAACATTTCCTGTCTTTTCCCAATACTCAAAATCTGCTGACTTTGTTAGATTAAATCCATCAAAACCATAACGACCAAGCAGCAATATAGAAGACTTCGGATTTTCAGAAAGTATCTCCTTCATAAGTTTCTCAACAGTTTCACCAAGCAAAAAGAACTTTCCTCCTCTTCCTTCATACTGCTTTCTATCTACATTCTCCGTGTATGTTTGGATTATTACAGGATTGGTAATATGTTTAGGAGAAATCAAAGCCTTCTGTATTTGCTCTGTATTTTTCTGAATAAAACCACCTGCAATATCAATAATTTCTTGTGCGTTTCGATATGTTTTAGTTATTCTGAGTTCTTCGCCATATCCGAACGTTTCTTTAAAACGTGTAAACAGAGTAATATCAGAACCTGCATAAGCATATATCGACTGCCAATCATCACCAACTGCTATTATTTTAGCTCTACATAATTTACTCAACTCTTTTGTCAGGTCGAAGCGCTGTCGTGATATATCTTGGTACTCATCAACAATAATATACTTAAAATCCAATTCAAGTTTCTGGGCTTCTGCTTCACGTAATATACGAGCAGAATCATTTATCATGTCTTCAAAATCAATAGCATGCCGTTCTTTAAGACATTTGGTATACTCATGATAACATTGTTCACATATAGTCAAGAATAGTTTGGTGCGCTCATTTCTTGAAGTTGCATTCCATGCAAAGAATTTCTCAGTAGTATAACCATTGGTTTTGAAATTCTGAATGAAAGTACATACCAAATTAACCAATCTTGAAATGTATCTGTTTTGTTCTGTGTTTACAATTTTCTCAAACACTTCTTTTGAGGAACGTGGATGCAATTCAAAACCATGTGCAACGAGTTCATTTCTTAAATGTTCCAATAGTTCCTTTCCATCATTATATGCAGAAAAGGTATATATTAAATCAGTACCATGTTTCCTATGCAACATTACCTTATCATTAACCTCATGTTTATACTTAGTAAGTTGTTCTGCACTATAACGACTATTCTTTCCATCCTGTGTTATTCCAAAATGTTCTAAATATGCTATTTTATCTCCTTGAGTGAGGGTAAAGTCTGGAGTATATACTTTATATGAATCTTTAATATTAAATGGATATGGTTTCTCGTAAGTATACTCTACACCGTTTAAAAAGAGAAAATTGGCAATCTGAACTTCTTGTGCAGAACGCATAGTCTCACGAGCAATCGTTTGGCACTTTCCAGTTCTTTCATTTATTATTTTCTCTGTATATTCATCTATATTACCTCGTATTGTAGAGAAATCAGCCTTAGATATATAGTTAAAGAAATCATTTAAATCTTCACCTTCATAAGGTGCATCAAAATAACTGCCAAAGAATAGGATTAACTTATCAACTAGTTCTGGATTCTCCAATATATTGCCTTTCAAATAATTGTTGATTACATTAAACATGAATCCTTGATCAACAATCATTCTGCGCTCAGCATCTTGACGGCGCAATATTGCATATCCCGTTTTATGGAATGTAGTTACAGGACATGGTATACCTAAATTCTTATTTATTTTATCTCGTAGTTCGCCGACAGCTTTATTTGTAAATGAAATGACCAAAATCTGTTCTGGTGAAATCTGCTTCTTCTCTACAAGATATCTTACTTTTGCAGAAACTGTAGTTGTTTTGCCTGCACCAGCTCCTGCTATAACCAATGTATAATCCTCATCAGATAGTACTACTCGTCTTTGTTCTTCATCCAACCTTATTTTAGGGTCAACAGGAAGCAGAATTTTGTCAAGGTAATCTTTTTCCTCTTTGAGATGCTTCTTTATATATTTATCATTATGCTCTGCAATGATGGATGAATTATCATTCAAACATACATCCTCAAATTCATGAAGGAACTTGTCAGCATAGTTTCTTTCTAATGCATTTCTTTCACAATAATAATCCAGTGTGTTTGCCCTTTGAGCACTCTCAAAAAAAGTATATGTCTTCGAATACTTATCACGTAAATGAATATAATCCGAATGCGCAATAAACATGTCAACATCTAAAATTGACATCAATTCCTTTCTAAATCCCATCAATTCTTTAATCTCGGGAGTTAATTCCTGAAATTCAGAATTATCAGAATGAAAGATACTTAGTATTTTATATATGATTGACATATTCTTTTTGCTCTGAATATATTTATTTCTTTGCTTTTTCTACTGCTTCTTCAAATTCTTCTTTGGTGCATGACTTGCGAAGAATCCAATATGAGTTTGTATATGAACTGCCTGTACCATTAACAGATGCGCCATGTGAGGTTGCCCCATTCAGATACATCTCCCATCCTTGAGAAATAAAATACATCAGTGCTCCTGCAGGAGTTGTAAATTTTGATTTCTCTCCGTTACTATTACGAAGCCTTTTCACTTCTATACCATCATCATAGTAGACTTTAAAATTCTCCCTCGTAAAGTCACCCTCAAATGAAACTATGTTATAAATATAGTATTTCTCTTTATCTGATTGACAAAAGCCCATCAAGGGAACAAATATCAACAACAAGAATAACAAATTCTTCATATCTGTACGTTTTTAGTTATTAGTATTTCTGCTTACCTGGTATCACACCTCTTACCCCACCCTTTGGATTGGGGACATCGCCTTTGTAGCGAGGAATGAGGTGCATGTGGCAATGGAAGACGGACTGACCTGCTGCTTCATTGACATTGATGCCTATATTGTAACCATCTGGATGGAATCGCTCTTCTACCTTCTGCTTTACATATTGCAGGACTACATTCATGGCTTCTCGCTCATGATTGGTGAGGTCGAAATAGTTGGCTACATGTCGCTTGGGGATGATGAGTGCATGACCTGGCGATACTGGATAACCATCATAGAAGGCTACACAGGTGGCTGTCTCACATATTATCTCAACCTTTCTTGACAGTTTGCAGAATGGGCATTTTTCTCCTTCCCTACGAGGCAACTTATTGAAATGGTTGTACTGGTACATTTCATAAGTGCTATTTTTGACTATGCTCTTGAAGGGCAAAATCACATTGCACTGATAGGTATATTGTTTGTGGATAGCATGCAGTCGGAATCCTTCTTCTTCAAGGTCTCTGCGAACTGCGAAATAGGCTGTTCCTTTGGGTGAAAGGAGGTTGGTGACATTCATCAGCACTTCTGCCTGGGCATAGGGTTCAAGTACGTTTAACACATAGTTGCAGATGATGGTATCAAACTTACCTTCTGGATAGTCTGGTCTATAGTAATAATCATAACCAGTGATGTCATAACCTTGCTTTTTCAGCTCGTCTGTATCGAAACCAAAGCCACATCCATAGTCGAGTATTCTGCCTTGCAAAAGGTCATGCTTCTGCAAATAGCGAGTGGGAACAGAAAGGTCTGTTCGCTTTATGGCTGTGAGGTATGGATGGTTAATCTTCTCTGGTTCCATAGGGGTATTAGTATTTCCAAGTCTCAAATCCCATGTTGAGGGCTATCTGACTGAGGGGATTGAACACTCGCTCATATACGTTTCTGAACTCTCCTTTGCTCATGCCTGCCAATTCCTGTGGGGTGTAGCCTAATGATATATAGTCTTCCAATATCTTAGGCTCTTTGCCTGCTTTGAGCACTACCTTCAGCGAGTGTCGTTGCAGGTCTGCAAGCCTGGGCAGATAGATGTCCATATTGGGTATCCTGTCATTCTTGGAGGAGTTGATGCTGCCATCTGAGGGAATGAGATTCCATAGCAAATCATGGGTTACGAAACTCCAAGGCATGAAGTGGTCGAGGTCATAGGCTTGGGGGTGCAGTTCTGCATTGGTGTATATGCAATGTATTGGCTCACTTAATTGCATCACCATATCCCAATAGTCATGTTGTCTGGTTAGTGAGTTTCTTGTCTCAGGACGAATGAGTTTGCTTGGTATTGCAGGAACATTTGGGTTTCTTGGCTGAAGGAATGAAACAAGGTTCCAGTAGGTAAAGTCAACAAGGATGTTATAATGTTTCTGCAAATATGAACTCCATACCTCATTGAGCACGATGTAGAAATCATCTTCTTCCTTATGCAGGGAGTAAAGACAGTTGTTTTCAAACTTCAGAGAACGGGCTATTGTGTCATTATCGCTGGTGTATCTTATCCAAGGGCTGAGAAAACGATAGGGAACATTCAGAGTGAGTATTTCCAGCTGGTCTCTTATCACCTTGTCATTTACTCTTTCTTTCAGCATGCCTACGATTGTCTCTTTATTGGCATCTATGGGTATCTGAGTTATCTTATGCAGTATGGTAACTATATCGAAGAGTGAATCACTCTTGCCAAAGGACAGACGGAAATAGTGTATAGGATACCAAGCATTCGCCACCATTCTAATCACTATATCCCACACACTGATTCGCAGATTATTTCTCTTTACAAATATCTGCATTATCGAGATGAACCAGAAGAACTTGTAGGTAGCAACTGTATGTGCAAAAACATTCCCAAGTTTTTCTGTTGTCAATGTGTTAGATTGTGGTAATGACATTTAGGCTTTGGCTGATTTTTTAGGTTGTAATTATTACTATGCAAAGGTAATAATTTTCTTTCAGATAAACAAAGAAAACAAAGAAAAAACGAAGTTTTTTTAGGGGTGTCACGTTTCGTTACTCCCCTTGCAAGGGGTGTCGCGATTTGCTACCCCCTTTAAAAGAATAAGACCAAGGATAACACCTGCCCCCTGACGGGGAAGTAATAAGTAAAAAGTAATAAGTAAAAGATCACGGATGGACATGGAAGGAGGCTGACGCCTACGAAGACGAAGACGAAAACGAAGACGAAGACGAAAACGAAGACGAAGGATAAAATAAGGACAACTATGACAACAAAAAACAACATCGGCTACATCAAAAGGTAACTTTGGTAAACAAAGTAAACCAAATCAGGAATTGTGTCAACCAACCCAGTAAAATAACAAAAAACTGTCAACCAAAATCAGGAAAAGACAAAAACATTATTTTGTCAACTTTGTCAACTTTGTCAACCTTGCCTCGCGCTCGCACGCATATATATTTATATATCTATTACCCCTTTAATATAAAAATTATAATTCTTATAATTTTTATATAGTTTCCCCTCTTCCTTTACACAGGACCATCAACCATCAAAATCTCAAGCATCAAAAAAATAGAAGTTGACAAAGTTGACAAAGTTGACAAAATCTGTAAGAAGCCAGATACCTGTTTCAACCTTGCACTCACGGTTGGTGCAAGGGGATTATACCAGTTACTCTGATTATTCGCAGAGCATAAGTTGAAGGACCTGCTGCAACTTACTTTTTTCGCTCTCGTCAATTTTGGAGATTTTCTTTTTTAAGCGACGTTTATCAATTGTACGAATCTGATCCGTTGCAATTTCTCCATCACGCCCCATTAAGTTACATCTAACTCGATAAGGGTAGCCATGTATAGAAGATGTAATCGGTATAATGATGACTGTGTCTAAATGTGCATTTAATTCATCTGGACTAACAACAACGCCTGGACGTATCTTCTGCATTTCTGCTCCAATAGTGGGATTTAAGTCTATCCAATAGACTTCATACTGCTTTACCATTCCCAATCCTCCAAGTTTTCATCTTCTAAAACGTCATCTATAATCAGTTTGTCTTGACCATCCTTGTGAGCTTGCTTAGCCGCTGCAGCCCAGCCCTCACGTGGTGATGGTGATTCAGCCATAGATTCAGTTAGGAATGTCACTACGATTTGTTTATCTTCTCGTGTCATTCCCTGCATCAAACCTACGTAAGGTCCCATTGGAGTGGTCTTTATTCTTTGTGCAGTAGTCATTACTCAATGTTTTTTATTGTTCCGTTGCAAAATTAAGAAAAACTTTCGAAACAACAAAAAAAGTGGAGAAAAAATGTTGCGCAACTTTCGCAACATTTTCAAATTGAGGGGTGTCATTAATAGTGACACACCTAAAAGGGTGTCACGTTTCGTTACCCCCCCCTGCAAGGGGTGTCGCGTTTCGCGACGGTGCCTTGGCAGTATTCCAAAAATCATTTTTTTTTTCAAGCAAAAGGGTAAACAAGGTCAACAAAGTCAACAAAGTCAACCATGATATTTTTCTGGAAAGGTTAACAAGGTTAACTTCAAAATGTAGAAATTGTAGAAATTGTAACTTTTGTAGAAATGGTGAACAAGGTGAACGCCTTGTTTTCAGTCTGAGAGATTTGACTGAGATTAAGAGATGAATAAAGAAGAGGGGGAACTATATAAAAAATATAATTTTAAAATTATATTTTTTATATTAAAGGGGTATTATTATATATAATATATATACGTGCGCGAGCGTGCAAGGTCGGTTGACTTTGTTGACTTTGTTGACAAAAGTTACAATTTTTACATTTTCTACATTTTCTACAAAATCACGATGTTCACCTTGTTCACCTTGTTCACCAAAAACATCAAGTTAACCTTGTTAACCTTGTTAACCTTTTTGCGTCTGATGACTGGCTGAAATGTTAAAAACTACTATGCACAAAAGGGTGAAAGTGTGCAAAAATAGCTTTTCTGAGAGAAAAAGTGATTTTTCTTGCAACGCACTGAGGCTCAGCGGGTTACATAATGCGCAACCATACCAAACGGAAAAGCTATGCTTTTAGCGCTAAAAGTAATGCTTTTATACCATAAAAGTAATGCTTTTAACACCTAAAAGTAATGCCTCTGGAGAGGGGGGGCTCCTACAATGTTAAAAACGGAGAAAAATTTGCCAATGTTAAGTTAATGTAGTAACTTTGCATTGAACTCCTGAAGGTCGTACGAAACGTCGCAGTGGCGACTACGAAAACGAAACGCCCTGAAGGGCTACGAAAACTAAGATTAAAGACAACTAAGCTTCGCTACGGGAACAAATAATACAACTTAAACGATACAGACATGAAGGAAAGAATGAGACAAATGATGGAAAGAATGGCAGGAATGATGCTGATGATGCTGGTGCCTATGGTGGCGCTGGGCGAAGTGAGGCTGTTTCCTGAGAATGGGAGCAGGGAGGTGAATCCTGACACTCAGTTGAGGATGGAGTTTGACGAGGAGGTGCAGCTGGGCGAGAAGGGTTGCATCAGGGTGTATGACAAGGCGACGGGGAAGCTGGTGGATATGCTGGATATGAGCATTGCGGCTGGTCCGACGGAGAGGACGCCTGATGCGCCTGGGGCTGACTATATCAAGGTGCCTTACAGCTATGAGAGCAAGGTGATTACCAACAGGAACACACGCCCTGGCACGCCTTCGGCTTATAACAAGCCTGACAAGAGAAGGTTTCAGCTGACCATAATAGGGGGATTCTCTGACGGGTTTCACTTCTACCCCATAATAGCGAAGGGCAAGGTGGCTACGATATACCTGCACAACAATATGCTGGACTATGGCAAGGAGTATTACGTGACGATAGACAAGGGGGTGTTTAGGAACCACGACGGACTGAAGGGCAAGAAGGCATGGACGTTCAAGACGAAGACGAAGGCGCCTGACAGAGAGCAGAGGGTGCTGACAGTGGCGAGCGACGGCACGGGAGACTTCTCTACGCTGCAGGGGGCGATGGACTTCATACCTGATTATCTGCAAGGCGAGGGCGAACGCAGAACGGTGAAGGTGAAGAAGGGCGACTACCAGGAACTGGTGTATTTTCGCAATAAGAGCTACGTGACGATTGAGGGCGAGGGACGTGAGACGACCTTGGTGCATTACCCTAACAATGAGGTGTTTAACCCCCACCCTGCCGACATTAAGACGAACGAGGTGAAGGGTACCTTCCCATCACGCAGAGCGGCTGTGGCTGCTGACAACTGCGAGCACATGATATTCAAGGACATCACATTCAAGACGGACTGCACTGGACAGGCTGAGGGTCTTCTGCTGAACGGCGACCATAACTACGCTGAGAATGTGGGAGTGATAGGTTCGGGCGATGCCCTGCAGGTGAATGGCAGCACATACTGGATGAACTGCTACATAAGCGGTCATGGCGACACGGTATTAGGAAGAGGACCATCATTCTTCAACCACTGCACGCTGGTGAGCACGAGCACGTTTATGTGGATAAGGAACGGTGAGGAGAACCACGGCAATGTGTTTGTGAGTTGCACCTTCAAGGGTACTGGCAAGGGCACTTCTTTCCTTGCCAAGACATCGAGCAACAAGAACAAGAGCTACCCTCATCAGGAGGCTGTGCTGCTGAACTGCACCTTAGACAATGTGCCTGAGGCTGGCTGGAGCCACGAGGAGGAGGCACTGAAGACTGCCCACCTGTGGGAGTTTAACAGTGTGGATGTGAATGGCAAGCCTATCGACACCTCGAAGCGTAACCCTTACTCGAAGCAGCTGCACCCAGTGAAGGATGCTGAGCTGATAGGGAGGTATGCGGATGCGAAGTATGTGCTGGGGTGGTAAAGGGAACGGGTTCCACGAAGCGCCTGAGCACCAACTGGAGCGCAAGAACGTTAACGTTAACGGGAACTATTATTAAAGACAATAGGAACAACTAAGGACAACATTAAAAAAGAACACTGATAATTCTTAATTCCTCGCAAAGACTAAGGACAATGAGTAAAACAAAGATCACACACTCCGCGAGTAACGTAAACGTTAACGGGAACGGGAAATAGTTGCTGTGATACAGCAACAAACAGAACGAAGACGGGTTCCGCGAAGCGCCTGAGCACCAACTGGAGCGCAAGAACGAACGGTGGCTAAGAAAAGCTAAGAAAGCTCAAAGCTAAAGGTTATCGCTTGAGCTGGGAGAAGTAATCGGAGAGGGAGCCTTGGGGGATGCCGTTCTGGATGAGATAGTCGAGGCACTGACGGGCGAGGCGCGGTTTGCCCTGCTTGAGATAGAGGGAGAAGGCGGAGAGTTGGTAGCTCACGATGTCGTCGTCTTGAGAGAAGGGGTATTTCTTCTCTGCCTGTGGTTTTTCGATGGTGATGGCATGCTCTATGTCGTCAGTGGCTGCCGAGGTCATGTTGAGGCGAGTCTCCACCTCGCTGCGAACGGCATAGGGTTCGGAATCGTCAGGATAGACCTCGACGAAGCGGTTAGCCTGGTCGAAAGCCTCAGTGAGGTGACTGTCGTCGAGATTGG
>Ga0326511_10002540_pt1 | contig 14765 bp, 11 predicted proteins | sample 0_2496_0518_D_FD_203701 | JGI IMG/M metagenome (GOLD analysis project Ga0326511, IMG submission 203701) | Bovine rumen microbial communities from UC Davis, California, United States - 0_2496_0518 | ecosystem: Host-associated > Mammals > Digestive system > Stomach > Rumen | place: USA... | reverse complement strand
CTCTTTAGGTGGCAGAGCAGCAGTTTGCCGTTGCCGTCGCGCAGGTGCATGCCGTTGCCGCGACAATAGCGGAAGTATTTGCACGCCTTGCACTCGTCTGTGCGCATCCATTCCCTGTCTCTGTAGGGAGCATAGCGCTTCTCCCACACCTCCATGAAGTCGTCCTGATAGATGTTGCCCTGATTGTAATCCGAGCGGATGCTGGCGCAGGCGGCAATGGAGCCGTCGGCCATTACGGAACCTACGGAAATGCCTGCACGGCACGAGAAGAAGTGGTCGCGCACCTCGCCCTCGTAATTGCCCAGGAAACCCTCGCAGCCGTAATCGACACGTATCCTGCCCTCCTGACGCGTCTCCTTGATAAAGTCAAAGACGGCGCGGAACTCCTCGTTGGTGAGCTTCATGTCGGGGTCGTTGGCAGCACGTCCCACGGGGAAGACGGTGAAGAGCCTCCAACGCGTTACGCCCTTGGAGATCAGGAACTCCTTGATGTCGTTCAGCTTCTGATGGTTGCGACGGTTCACGCAGGTTACTATGTCGAAGACGAACCCTTTCTTGGCCACCAGCATGTCTATGGCCTTGCTGACCATCTGGAAGCTCTGCGCGTTGCCTCGCATCCAGTTGTGGTCTTCCTCCAAGCCGTCCAGACTGATGGTCATGGTGTGGATGCCTGCCCGCTGGAGGCTTATCCATCGCTGTGGCGTAAGGTGCAGGGCGTTGGTGACCAATCCCCAGGGGAATCCCTTCTGGTAGATGGCTCGGCCGCATTCCTCCAAGTCTTTGCGCATCAGTGCCTCGCCACCTGTGATGATGACGAAGACCTTGTGCGGGTCGGTCCTGCGGGCTATGCTGTCCAGCACGCGCAGGAAGTCCTCCTTGGGCATGTCATTACTTTCGGGCTGCATCTTGCAGTCGCTTCCACAATGGCGGCACTTCAGGTCGCAGCGCGTCGTACATTCCCAGAAGAGCTGCTTTAGGGGGTGCTCCTTCCTAAGCATAATCTCCTGCTGTCGCCAGAGCTCAAGGGCCAGTTTCTTCCGAAGGGTAAGAGGGGTGGCCTTCATTATTTCTTCTTCAGCTGAATATTCTGTGTGATTCTAAAAGTGCCTTCATACCAATTGCCATCACTTTTTTTAATTTGCTCGGCTGATTCGTAGTCGATATCTAATGTGTCGCTGGCAAATTCTCCTCCATTGGCCTCTCCGTCCACATCCTGAACGATTAATTTTATATATTTACTTCCAGGGACGTTTAAAAAGTATAAATAATATTCACCATAATAGTCCGTCTTTTTTGAGGCGAGATTATGCCAATGTCTTCCATCTGAAATATCTTGGTATTTTTCGGCTGACACCAAAATTCCGTTGATTTCATTACCTTGCTCATCGGTTACGGTACCCTGCATTATATAATCGGCATGTGGGGAACCATACTCTTCCCTCATTTCCTCTTTCGAGCAGCTGCTGAAACCCAAAACAGAAAGTAAAACCGATAGGACGGCGCCGTACAAACGATAAATCTTAGTTTTCATACTCTTCTTTAAGTCTTTAATTTGTGTAATTTCGCATACAAAGATAAAGCATTTTTCTTTTTTACTTCCAAAGATAATTGAAATTTTTTGCTTTCTCCCCCAAAAACATCTTGTGGGTAGGGATACAAAACAACCCCGGAGTATTCTCTGGGGCTGCCTTTGCGTGGTTTTTGCCGCTATAAAGCTTACCATCTGCATCTATGCGAATATCTATGACAGAGACCTTATTATAAGATATCATACGATGCTGAATGTATCGTTTGAAGCGTCCCTGCTGGATGCCATCGGCAATGGTGAAATCAAATTTGGAACCAGGCAGCCACATATACTGGTATAGGATGCAGCCTTCCTTGTCTTCATATCGCGTTTTGTTGTTTCTGCTGCAAATGTAGAGGGGATGCTTCAACTACTTGTAATTTAGGACGGAAAAAATTGCAGAACACCCTAATTTTTAACCTTTATTAATAGAAATCGGCGCAAAGTTTTTTTAGAGTGAGGGATTTATTTGGAGGAATCGCTAAAACATTGTATTTTTGCAACAGAGAAATATAAAACGAATATGGCTAGTATAGCTTACATAAGTGGTTCAAGAAAAAAAAATGCGCGTAGGGTTGCCATGTGTGAGGGCAATCAGCATGTTCAGCTGACGCCAAAGGACAGGTTGCATTCCGTAGAAGAGTTCATAGATAAACTTGAGCAGGCGGTCCTTGAAAGGGTATGAAGGTTTACGCTGTCAAAATCCTTGATACAGCCTTTGCCGACATTGATAAGATTGCTGAATTTGTTGTAAGTGTCAGTACGCCTGAACATGCTGTCAAGTATGTTCATGAATTGCAAGCCGAAATAATGTCGTTAAGGTATCTCGCGGGTATTATTCCAGAGAGTCGTTATCAGACGGTTCGTCAATATCATCCACACGCAAAACAACTTAGAACTCGGAACAGAAAGCTAAATATCATTTTTCATACAGAAGGGAATCTTGCTATAGTTGACAAGATTCTGCCTTCCAAGATGATTATTAATTAGGAACAAAATGGCGCCACAGATTGTTGTCTGTAGCGCTATTTTAATATCAGAGGGGGCTGTTATTCCTGCCCTACTACTCTGTAGTTTTTTCCAGCAGAATGTATTGGCGGGGGACTTTGCGGAGGCGTTCCATCATCTGGTAACGGCGGCTTTTGGTGTTCATTATCTCGATGCTTCTGGGGGTATAGATGTCTATGAGGTCGGGGAACGGAGCCTTCCGTTCGGTGGGACGAAGAAGGAGCGAGGCACGGCAGGTGGTCTTGTTGTCCATCCACTCACGACGCTTCTTCTTCACATCGCTCCACGCGGCGAAATGCCGCTGCTCCTGATAACGGAACTCCTGGGGCTGACCGTCCTCGGTATAGACGGCTCGCAGCAGGATGGTCCAGTCCTTCAGCTGCAGCTTCATCAGCCTGCCTAACACCCATAGGGCAAAGTTGTTGCAGAACTCGTGCCTGACGCAATCCAGGCCGCTGTGACGCTCTGCCTCCAAGACCATGCAACGGGCTGTATCGAGGTTCAGGTAGCCACGGTCCAACTGGTACTTGGTGGACCAGAAGACGAGCTGCACGACGTTGGGATTGGGATGCTGGAAATCCCAGTTTACGGCAAAGCGATGCTGGTTGAGGAAGTGCTTGTCCAGCGAGAAGATGAGGTTCTGGTAAAGCATATCGTCGAGGTAGGACCAGCGGACAGTGGCGCTGTCGGGATGGCTTACGCAGATGGTATCCGTGCCGAAGACTACGTTGTGTTCGGGCACCACCTGAAAGACGCTGTCCTGCCTCATCTGTGTCATCGAGGGCGAGAGCAGCAAACCCTGGCTCTGGAACCTGTAGGCCGTCAGGGAGTCCGTAACGGTACGCAGGGAGCCGCGCTGCAGGTCGGAACCCGTATCCTGAAAGAAGAAATCGTACTGGCTGAAGCATGGCTCGTGCTGATAGTTTTCCTCGCGTTTCTGGATGAAAAGTTTCAGCTTCTCCCTTATCCAGGCAGGGTCTTCGGCCTTAACCAGAACCTCCTGCAATGTACGTACACGTGCTATCTGAAAGGTGGTGTCATCTTCCTGCGTAAAGGCGCAGAGGGGCCATAGAAGTAGCAGGCATAGGGTAAGTTGTTTCATTGTGTGTGATGTTTTTTTATAAAATTGCGAAGGCAAAAGTAGGAATATTTCCTCACCTCCCGCCTCCCGCACCGTTAAACTATCATAATGGAATGTTAAGAGAAAATAAGAAGTTTCTACAGGAGTTAAAAACAAACAATTTTTCTGAAAATAAATATAAAAAAGATGTAAAAAATACTTATCTTTGCCCACGTTAACAGAAAAACGAATAAAACATTTAAAGACATGAAAAAGATGCTGGCAATGGGGCTGCTGGCGGCTGCTGTTCTGAGTGGCTGCACGCCCAGGGACAAGTACACCTTGAGAGTGAAAATGGATGTGAAGGGCTTTGGCGACACGGTAATGGTTTACGGAGGCCCCGAAAAGCTGCAGTTCGTAGGCAAGGACGGCAAGTTCGACTTCGAGGTTCAGGTGGATACCCCGTTCACGGCTCTGCTGTATCAGCCCAAGTTGGACCGTGGCGAGATGGATGACATCCTCTTCTATAATGTTCCCTTTGTAGGCGGCGAGGAGGTGTGCATTACTCAGACCTCCCCCGAGCGCTACGATGTGGACGGAACAGGCTTCTATGCCGAATATCACCAGATAGACCTCTTTGTGGAGGAAGCAGGCAAGGAGATGCATGAAGTGAGCCGAAAATACAGAGAAATGGATGGGGATGAATCTGTCAGCGAAAATGATAAAAAGGAATTCTTCGAGAATACCGTTGTACCCGCTAACCAGGCCTTCTGGCAGACCCTAGTGGATTATGCCAAGGAGCATCCCAAGCAGGAGGCTATTGTTCCCTTCCTGGACCGCATGGTGGGCGACGGTGAAATGTATAAGGAGGCCTTCGAGAGCCTTGATGCCTCTGTCCGTGAGGGGCGTATGAAAGTCTTTTACGATAGATGGCGTAAGCAGGTGGAAGAGCGTGCTGCTCAGGCAGGAAAGGAAGCCGAAGCTGCCAAGAAGCAAGAGGCGGGCTTGGAGGCTCCAGCCTTCACGCTGAACGACATCAACGGAAAGCCCCTTTCCCTGGAGTCGCTGCGCGGCAAGTACGTGATTCTGGACTTCTGGGGCTCATGGTGCGGATGGTGTATCAAGGGCTTTCCCAAGATGAAGGAGTACTACGCCAAGTATGAAGGCAAGTTCGAGATTCTGGGTATCGACTGCAACGATACGGAGGAGAAGTGGAAGGCTGCCGTCAAGAAGCACGAGGTGCCTTGGCTCCATGTCTACTGCCCCGATGATGCTTCCGTGGAGGAGGACTACGGCATCACAGCCTATCCCACAAAGATTATCATCGGCCCTGACGGCAAGATTGTGAAGTCCATCGTTGGCGAAGATCCCGCCTTCTACACCCTGCTGGACGAACTCTTTGGCAAGTAATAGTGTCTGTAGTCAGGTGAATCAAAAAAAAGTGGGCTTACAAAGTTGTTGGCTCACTTTTTCTTTGTACTTTTGCATTAGATATGGCACAAGAGAACAGACAGACACAGAATCAGGTGCAGGTGCAGGCACAGCAACAGGTGCAGGTACAGACGCTTACGCCCCAGCAGGTGATGTTGGTGCGACTGACTGAAATGCCTATTGAGGCACTGCAGCAGCGCATTGACAATGAGTGTCTGGAGAACCCCTGGCTGGAGAAAGCCTCCCCCGACCCCTCCCAAGGAGGGGAGAACGCTGATGATGCCCCCTCTCCTTTGGAGAGGGATGGGGGTGAGGCTGTTTATGACTACCGCTCGGAGGATGATATCCCCGACTATATGCTGCGCTCTGCCTATACCAAGAACTTGCCCGAGAATGTGGAGTACGAGGATACCCTTACGTTCTATGACAAGCTGAAGGCGCAGATGGCCGACTTCGACCTGACGGAGCATGACCGGCAGCTGATGGAGTATCTGATTGGCGAGTTGGACGGCAACGGCATGCTGGGCAAGTCGCTGGGTCAGATTGTGGACGAGGCGGAAATCTATCAGGGTATGGAGACCTCAGAGGCTGAGATGCTGCACATACTGGCTATCCTGCAGCAGTTTGAGCCTGCCGGAGTGGGTGCCCGCTCGCTTCAGGAGTGTCTGATTCTGCAGGTCAGACGTGATGACAAGAACCCCTATCAGGGGCTGATGCTGCAGGTTCTGGAGAAGTATTACGAGGAGTTTCTGCATAAGCGTTGGGACCGTATCCAACTGAAACTGAAGCTCTCTGCCATCCAGGTGGAGGAGCTGAAGCGCGAGATCAGACACCTGAATCCCAGGCCTGGCTCGTCGTTGGGCGAGAAGGGTGTGCTCCTGGGACATCAGATTATGCCTGACTTCATTGTGGATACGGACGAGGAGGGGAATATTACGCTGCAGCTGAACGGCGGCAGTCCTTCATCGCTGGTAATCAGTGAGGATGCTACGGAGCGGCTGAAGGAGTTCGACAAGGTGCAGGGGCAGCAGTTGAGCAAGGCGGTGCAGGAGGAGGTCCGCTTTACACGTGAGTATGTGGAGCGCGGACGTATCTTTATAGAGGCGCTGGCGCAGCGGCGCGAGAGTATGCTCCGGACGATGAATGCTATCATTAAGCTGCAAAGGCCCTTCTTCCTGGAGGGGGATGATATGCTGCTCAGGCCGATGAAGCTGGAGGATGTGGCTACGCTGGCAGGGCTGGATATCAGTACGGTGAGCCGTGTGTGCAACAGCAAGTATGTGCAGACGCCCTTCGGTATCTATTCGCTGAAGCACTTCTTCACGCATAAGGCGGTGCAGAAGGATGACCAGGAGGCTGCTACCCAGCGTCAGGTGATGGCGGTGATTCAGGAGCTGATTGACGCTGAGGACAAGCAGAACCCGCTGAGTGACGAGCGGATTGCCGTGCTGTTGAAGGAGCGTGGCTTTGACATTGCCCGCCGTACCATTGCCAAATACCGCGAGATAATGAAGATACCAATTGCGAGGATGAGAAAGTGAAAGAGTGAAAAGTGAAAGAGTGAAAAGTGAAAAATATAAATTCGCTAACCGCTAACCGCTAACCGCTGAGATGAGAAAACATATTATCATAGCCAGAGTGTTCAGTAGTCTGTTCCGCCCGATGTACTATCCTACGGTCGGGACGGTGATACTGCTTACCTTTACGTACATGAGCATGTTCCCATGGGCGTTCAGGCTGATGGTGCTGGGTGTGGTGTACTTCTTCACGGTTCTGATGCCCGTGTCGGCTGTCTATCTGTACAGGAAAGTGCTGGGATGGAGGCTGCAGGACTTGCGCGAGCGGCAGCGGCGCTTTGTGCCTTACCTGATTCATTTCTCGTGCTACCTGAGCGGTATGTATGTGTTCAGCGGAATGCACATGCCGCATTTCCTGACGGCGGTGCTGCTGGTATCGCTGCTGGTGCAGTCATGCTGCATTGTGGTAAATATGTTCTGGAAGGTGAGTATGCACTCGGCCGGTTCGGGGGCTGTGATTGGTGCCTTGGTGGCTTACTCGGTCATCTTCGGCTTCAACCCTGTATGGTGGCTCTGCGGAGCTATCCTGCTGTCGGGTTGCGTGATGACCAGCCGTATGGTGCTGCTGCAGCATTGCCTGGCGCAGGTGCTGGTGGGTACGCTCATCGGTATCATCTGCGGATTTGCAGGAATTCTGTTGATTTAATGAAGAGTGAAGAATGAAGAGTGAAGAGTGAAGAATGAAAGTTACCAACCTGAAATTTGAACGCCGAAGGGGTCGCGAGCGGAACGCAAGAAGGTTTAGCTCGACGGCCCGAAGGGGAAAGCAACGAAGTGGCAAACTTGAAACTTGAAACCTGAAGGCTGCGATTGAGCGAGAGAAGAGTGAAGCTCGCTTCAACTCTTCCGAGCGTGAGCAGGCTCGACCGCAGGTCAAACCTGAAACTTGAAACTTGAAACCTGAAACCTAAAATAAACTCAAAAATATATGAAGCCAATTGTAAGTATTATCATGGGCAGCACAAGCGACCTGCCCGTTATGGAGAAAGCCGCTAAGTTCCTGGACGAGATGGAGATTCCCTTCGAGATGAATGCTCTCTCGGCCCATAGGACTCCGCAGGAAGTGGAGGACTTTGCCAAGAACGCTGAGATGCGCGGCATTAAGGTGATTATCGCGGGTGCCGGAATGGCTGCCGCTCTGCCTGGTGTGATTGCTGCCGGCACTACCCTACCCGTCATTGGTGTTCCCATCAAGGGCATGCTGGACGGCCTGGACGCTATGCTGAGCATCATTCAGATGCCTCCTGGCATACCCGTGGCTACCGTGGGCGTGAACGCTGCCCAGAATGCGGGCATCCTGGCCGCTGAGATGATAGCGCTGGGCGATGAGGTGCTCTCCATCAAGATGAAGGCTTACAAGGAGGACCTGAAGCAGAAGATAGTAAAGGCCAATCAGGATTTGGCCATGGTGAAGTATAACTATAAGGTAAACTAAAAACCCCTCTCCTCCTTTTCCCACCGTCGCGAATGGGGGATTCGCTCCCCTTTGTGGGGTCGTAACCACATTTAGTGGTTACTCAAAAGCCCCCAGTCGCCCGAGGGGGAGTGACAGCCGTTAAAGAAGCCTCCCCTCGGGGAGGTTTGGAAGGGGTCATAATTGTAAATTTTATGAGACGACAGACACACGAGGTTAAGATAGGCAAGCTGCGCATTGGCGGCCAGAACCGGGTGGCCGTGCAGAGTATGACCACCTGCAGCACGATGGATACTGAGGGCTGCATTGAACAGTGTATCCGTATTATTGATGCGGGGGCCGACTTGGTTCGGCTTACCACGCAGGGAACACGTGAGGCGGAGAACCTGCGTAACATCAAGGCGGGATTGGTGGCTCGCGGCTATGGTGATGTGCCCTTGTGTGCCGATGTCCACTTCAATCCCAATGTGGCGGATGTGGCTGCCACCATCGTGGAGAAGGTGCGCATCAATCCGGGCAACTATGTGGATCCTGCCCGTCAGTTCAAGCATCTGGAATATACGGATGAGGAGTACCGGCAGGAGCTGAAGCGACTGGATGAGCGTTTCTGCGGCTTTCTGGCTATCTGCAGGGAGCACGGAACGGCTGTCCGTATCGGCGTGAACCACGGCTCGCTCTCGGACCGTATCATGTCGCGTTACGGCGATACGCCGGCGGGCATCGTGGAGAGCTGCATGGAGTTCCTGCGTATCTGTGAGCGTGAGCATTTCCCCAACGTGGTGGTCAGCATCAAGGCCAGCAATACGGTGGTGATGGTGGAGAGCGTCCGTCTGCTCTGCCAGGAGATGGAGAAGGAGGGAATGGATTATCCCCTGCACCTGGGGGTAACGGAGGCCGGAGAGGGCGAGGACGGTCGTCTGAAGAGTGCCGTAGGCATAGGCGCCCTGCTTATCGACGGCATTGGCGATACCATCCGAGTGTCGCTGAGCGAGGAGCCGGAGTGTGAGATTCCTGTGGCACAGAGCATCCTGCAGGCGGCCCGTGTGCAGATGCACAAGCCCGAGTTCATCAGTTGTCCCGGTTGCGGCCGTACGCTCTACGACCTGCAGGATACTATCCGTCGGGTGAAGGCGGCCATCAAGGAGAAGGCCGAGGCTGATGCTCGCTATCGTACTTTGAAGATAGGTATTATGGGCTGCATCGTGAACGGTCCGGGCGAGATGGCCGACGCGGATTACGGCTACGTGGGTGCTGCCCGCGGCAAGGTTTCGCTCTATAAGAACAAGGTGTGTGTGGAGAAGAATATCCCTGAGGCTGAGGCCATAGAGCGCCTTATCGCCTTCATAGATAAGGATCTGGAAAGTAATTCATAGTTCACAATTGAAACTGCGTTTCGAGCCTGCTCACGCTCGGGATAGCCTAAGCAAGCTTAGCTCTCCTCTCGCTCAATCGCAGCCTTCAAAATTCAAAATTGTTCTCCCCCTCGGGGGAGTTAGAGAGGGGTCTAATATGGAGCTTCTGTATTTATTTATCGGAATTGTATTGGGGGGTATTGCCGTTGGGATGGTGATGCGCTCTAAGGTGGGTGCGTTGCAGCACCTGTTGGATGTATCCAGGCAACTGCAGGAGGAGCAGAAACTTCAGCATGAGCAGTACGAACAGGAGCAGAGGATACTCCGGCAAGAACAGAAGGAGCAGCAGGAGGAGCAGATGCGGCAGCAGTTGAGCCTGATACGCGAGCAGATGAACTCGGCTTCGGAGAGGATTCTGAAGCAGCGGGCGGATGAGCTGTCGGCTGTCAACAAGGAGCAGCTCTCGGGTATCCTTACGCCCCTGCAGACGCACATTCAGCAGATGCGCGAGGCGGTGGAGCGCTCCGACCGCGAGCATAACTCTACCATGCAGCGCCTGGATGCTACCATCAAGACCAGCATAGAGCAGAGCCGTCAGGTGGGCGAGCGGGCCGATAAGTTGGCACAGGCCCTGACAGGCGAGAACAAGACGCAGGGCAACTTCGGCGAGTTGCGCCTGAAGCAGCTTCTGGAGGGAATGGGCCTTCAGGAGGGAGAGCAGTTCACCCTGCAGGAGACCATACGCGACAAGGACGGCAATGTGGTGTACGAGGAGGAGGGGCACCGCCTTATCCCCGATGCTATTCTGCATTTCCCCGACAAGCGCGATGTGATTATCGACTCCAAGATGTCCTTCACTGCCTTCGAGGATTACCATAACGCCGAGACGGAGGCGCAGCGGCAGGATGCCCTGAAGCGTCATCTGACCAGTATGCGCAATCATGTGAACGAGCTGGCTCGCAAGAACTACTCGAAGTATATTGCCGAGGGGCACGCCAAGTTGGATTTCGTCCTGATGTACGTCTTCTCGGAGTCGGCCCTGCAGTTGGCGCTCTCGAACGATGCTACCCTTTGGAAGGATGCCTACGACCGGGGCGTTATCATCACCGGCAGCCAGAACCTTTACACCATGCTGCGTGTCCTGGAGATGACTTGGAAGCAGGTGCGCCAGGTGGAGAACCAGCAGAAGATTATGGAGTGCGCCAATATGATTGTGGATCGTGTGCAGCTGTTTGCCGAGCGGTTCGAGAACGTGAAGCAGCAACTGCAGAAGACGCAGGACAGCTTTGACAAGTTGGAATCCATCACGGCGGAATCCGGCCAGAGCATCCTCACTCCCGCTTCCCGGTTGCTGAAGATGGGGGCCAGTCAGAACCCCAAACGCAAGAAGCAGTTACAACAGGAACAGGCTTTGGAGAATACAGAAGAAGAAAACACCCCTGCTTAGCGTCCGATTCAGCAGGTGGTGCTGCTGATTGGGGAGATTATGTACTTTTTTGACTACCAAACCTACTTTTTCTTGCACTTTATTTGCTCTAATCAAACTTAATGTGTACTTTTGGCACACGATTAACAATATTTTTAGCCAAAAAACTACACATTATGTCCATTTACACCAGTATCCGCAGAGTGTTTTTCTCCGCGTTTGCGGCAATCTCTCTTTGCGCCTTTGCCCAGGAGGGTGAGCCTGTTGGCGTTGCCAATGTTGATATCTGTATTTACGGCAGTACGCCTGCCGGTATTATGGCTGCCTATACGGCCAAGTTGAAGGGTAAAAGCGTGCTGCTGGTTTCGCCCACCAAGCGTCTGGGCGGTATGACTGCCGGCGGTCTTGGCTGGACGGATATAGGTGACAGCACCAGTCACAGGCGTATTATAAAAGGGTTCGCGCGCGAGTTCTACCGTCGTATCGGTCATCACTACGGAATGGCCTCCCCTACCTTCTACTTTGAGCCTAAGGTGGCGCTGGCTACCTTCAAGGGGTTCCTGAGCGATGCCGGCATCAAGGACAATCAGGATATCTGGTACCAGTGGCGTATCGTCAGCGCTCATAAGGAGGGTAACGATGTGCAGAGCATAGAGTTGGAAGACGGTACCAACCCCAAGGTGACACCTCACAGAACGGTATATGCCAAAATCTTTATCGACTGCAGCTACGAGGGCGACCTGATGGCGCGTGCCGGCATCTCCTATACGGTGGGCCGTGAGCCTGCCTCGCAATACGGTGAGCCCGAGAATGGCGTTCAGTGCCTGAACAAGCATCAGTTCTGCGACGGGGTTGACCCGTATGTTGTGCCCGGCGACCCCAGCAGCGGACTTCTTTGGGGCATCATGCCTGAGCCTATGGGCAAGAAGGGCGAGGGCGACAATCACATTCAGGCTTATAACTATCGCCTGACGCTGACCAAGAATACGCCCTTCCGCGCTATTACGGACAAGGTGCCGGACAATTACGATCCCAGCCGTTATGAGCTGCTGTTCCGCTGGATGGAGAAGAAGGGCTGGAGCGGCTACGGCGACTGCATCAAATGGACCTATATGAAGGACTCCTCGGGGCCTAACAGTTGGAATGCGATGAAGACGGACAATAATAACCAGGGCGGCTTCTCAACGGATATGATCGGGTACAGTTGGGATTACCCCGAAGCTACCTACGAGCAGCGCGACTCTATAGCTAAGTTGCACGAGGACTATACCAAGGGCTTGCTCTATATCCTGTGGACGGACAAGCGTGTGCCTGCCAATATTCAGGCTGAGTTCCTGAAGTGGGGCTATCCGCTGGACGAATACGAGGATAATGAGAACTTCACGCCTCAGCTGTATGTGCGTGAGGCCAGGCGTATGCTGGGACGTATGGTAATGACGGAGGACTACTGTCTGAAGACGAAGGCGGTGGATGACCCTATCGCCTGGGGTGCCTACACAATGGACTCGCACAACTGCGGCCGGTATGTGGTAAACGGGATGGTGAAGAACGAGGGCGATGTGCAGCGTCACCTGACGGCCGGCCCTTATGGAATATCCTACCGCGCTGTCACGCCCAAGGAGGAGGAGGCCCGGAACGTGATTGTGCCCGTCTGCCTGTCGGCCTCGCATATTGCCTACGGCAGTATCCGTATGGAACCCGTCTATATGGTATTGGGCGAGACAACGGCGCTGGCTGCTATCCAGGCCATCGACGAGCACGAGGGATGTGTGCAGCAGGTGGATCCGGCCAAGTGTATCAGACAGCTGGAGGAGGGATTGCAGGTGGAGCGCTTTGAGGAGTTGCCGGCCGAGGGAAACTCTGTGGCGGTGGATATTACCGCCAGGGTGCTGAAGAACCCTTCATTTGAGACGGCTTACTCTAACACCAGTCAGCCTCCCTACGGATGGAGCGAGTTGCCTGCCGGTACTACGCTGCAGCGCAGCCTCAGCACCAATCCCAACAATAAGGACGGGAAGAAGGCTTATGTGTGTAAACCTGAGTCGGGCAAGACTATCAGCGAGCCGCTGAAGCTGTACCAGCGCATCCCTGCCGAGAAGTTAGGAGCCGGTATCTACAGGGTTACCTGCCGGATGTGGATTGAGAAAGACTATTACGGCACCGCCTGCCTGTTTGCCGACAATGGCGAGGGTACCAACTGCAATGTGCAGTACTGGACCACTGAGGCTTATTACCGCAACGGCACATCGGGCTACGATAACATCAATTATACCGACTACCGTACTACCTTCGCCAACCATGCGGGCGGCTTCAACAACACCACTACGCAGAATATGCAGCGGATGGTTGTCTATATCACGCTTCGTGACGGCGACGATATGCTGGTGGGCATCCGTACCAACAGCGCCAACCAAGCCTCTGACAAGGCGGGGGCGGGCTACTTTATCGTGGATGACTTCCATGTGGAGAAGCTGACGGAGAAGCCCTTGTCGCAGGAGGAGTTCTGCAACAGGAACCTTATCAACTACACCTTCGAGAAAGACCCTAAGGGCAATACCTATGACTGGAATACGAAGACCACAAAGAACGAGGCTGCCAACGGTCCTATCCTGGGTTGGCAGTGTTACCCTGAATGGACGGACAACTACGGTGGTGTTAGCGACGGTACCAATCTGGAATGGAAATGGGCGGGATACGTTGCCAGTACCGGTAGCGTGATTCCCAACGATTTCAGACTCTATCAGACGATTCCCGCCGGGAATCTTACCCCTGGTGTCTATGAGGTGAATGCCCGCATGTGGCAGCACCAGAGCAAGTTGGGCATTACGCGTCTCTATGGTGCCGCAGGGGACAATTGTAGCGTTCAGTATTATGGTAAGGCCGATAAGTATCCTCAGGATATTCTGACAGACGGTGAGGTGGCATCTTTTGCCAACCTTACCGCCTGCACCACCACAGGAAGAATGAATGAGATGTCGCTCGACGTTGAGGTGGGCGAGGGGGAAAGTCTGGAAGTGGGTGTGAAGGCCGGCTATGGCGCTGAGGCCAATAATACGGCAGGCGCCAACTACGGAAAGTTCTATGTGGATTTGCTCCGCACCTGGAAGGTGGGAGATTTGCCCGTATTTTACGCAGAAACGGCCTCTGACAACGTTATCTTGCCTCAGACGTACACCAACAAGGTTGTGCTGGATAAAACGTTCAGCAACGATGAATGGCAATATGCCTGCTTTCCCTTCAGCCTGAACAAGCAGGATATTGAAACCGTCTTCGGCAAGGGAACAATAGTGCTGGGTATTGAAATTGTGCAGCCTGATTGTCTCTGTCCTGACGAGTTAGAGTTTTACGAGGTCAGTCAGATGAAGGCCGGATTGCCTTATCGTATCCGTCCCACAGACGCACTCCCCTCCCCTATCGTATTGCAGAATGTACGTATCGAGGTTGCTGAGCCAACGGACATTTCCACCTCGGGCTACACGCTAACAGGTACGTTTCAGGCAACGGAGGATGTTCCCGCCTTCGGTGTGATAGACATACAGGACCCTAACCATACATCCATTCATTCTGTAGATGCAGAAAAGACTGCTGGCAATAGCTACGACCTCTCTGGTCGTCGTGCCACCCCCACCACCAAAGGCGTTGTAATCAACAACGGAAAGAAAGCCCTCTTCTAAAAACTCTATGTAGATTCCTAAGATCGTTCTTGAGGGCTGTTGCTTATTTTAGATGTGCTAAAGATCTGTGTTTATGAGTGAATCGATGCTGCTGGCACTACCATTACGAACGACTTCCTTTAATTTTAGGGCGAACATCTCGAACTTGGTCTTTTCACCAATAGTAGTAGACTTAGCTCGCTTGCCATTGATGAAGTATTCATAATTTGTTCCATCCATCATTATTATACGTCGTTCAGCCTCTTTCTCTTTGGCT
>Ga0326511_10002539_pt1 | contig 14770 bp, 21 predicted proteins | sample 0_2496_0518_D_FD_203701 | JGI IMG/M metagenome (GOLD analysis project Ga0326511, IMG submission 203701) | Bovine rumen microbial communities from UC Davis, California, United States - 0_2496_0518 | ecosystem: Host-associated > Mammals > Digestive system > Stomach > Rumen | place: USA... | reverse complement strand
TTTATCTCCTAACATTTGGATGCTATTTTCAATTGAGCGGTTTGAACGTAGAAGCAAACCATTTTTAAACGTAATATTGTCAAAGCATAAATTGGCCAGTTCCTGACTGGGGCTTTCCTGAAGAAGATGAAGTGAATATTCATATGGAACATCGAATTGCTTAGCAAAGAATTCTCGTTGCTCTTCTGTCATGGAAGGTATATTTCTTAATATCTGGTGTTTCATACCGTCACAATACTGAATAAGATTTTCAGTGAGAGTCTTCCAATCTTTTTCAGCTTCTAAGTATCTGAAAGACCTGGCATAATTAGAAAGATATTCAAAATCTGTCTTATCATATCTCTCATCCAAGAACTTCTGATATCTCTTATATAATGCCTTACTCAACTCCACATCATGAATCTGATAGCAATAATCTGATAGCTTCCCCAAATATTGGTATTCATCCACAAATTGCATTTGGCTAACGTAGGTAATGGCTTCTTTAATTCTTGTATAAGCTTTAGGAAAAAGTCCATTGGCTAATTGCCACTCTACTAATTTGCAAAAGCACTTAACTTTGAATGCAGGACCATACTCTTTTTTTTCTTTTATTTTATCCACATAAGCCTCCATGCGTTTTATGGCTTTACTTTTATCATTTAAAGAGGCGATAACAATTTCGTCATACTCAATCAATTCCTTATGATTAAGTTCTGTCTTATGTGCGAACCAAGTTTTCTTATTATATGCTTCAGCCGAGATTGAATCTATTTGAGAAGAACACAAATTATAATACTTCTTATAAATGTCGAAATACTTTAGCTGATTATTTGTATCACCAATTTTCTCATAAAATTGATAAATTACTCTTGCCAAGCCAAATTTCAGGAACTCCTCGAATCCTTTCTTCCCCTTTATTTCGTCAGTGAATTCTTCCATATACTTAGGCGCATGTTCCCATGTGTCCAGGAGCATCTTTTCTGCTTTACTGTAATCTCCTACATGAATATATGAATCGGACAATTTCTGCTTATATTCAAGTTCGAGAGGAGAATCTTTTAGATATTCATTGCCCTTATATTCCATCAAGAGGATTGCATCCTGATGCCGATTTGCATCCTGTAGCTGGTTAAAAAGTTCCAAGGTAGCCTTCCTATCGATGTTACTTATTTCTTTGGGGGCAATGAAATCGATAACAAGCAAGAACACAAAAACTGATATGGCAATTCCTATAATAAACAAAGCAATATACCGATATAATTCAAAAAATCCATATATATTAAGGAAAATGCTGTCTTTCCATGTGAATTTCTTGTCATTTGTTTCTATAATTCTATTTATTTTCATAACTTTGCAACATGATTATAATTATAGTAAAGTTTATCGGATTTATACTTTGTTGTTTATTGGTTTATTCCATCATGTATAAACATTGTGTAAACCACAAGCCTTGGCTGGTAGCTGCCAAGGATACGACATTGTCATTCCTATTGTCTCCTATATTATATTTCTTTTTTAAAATATTCATAATTTGCACTATTGCTTATTTAATATATGCACTGATGCACAACTCCTCTTTATTTTAAGTTAAAGCGCACTGTTTTCATAAATTCTTCAGACATTTTGTGCGATTTCTCGTAGGAGGACACTTGGAAGTTAGAAAGTGCAGCAGCTTTATGACTTGCAGAATCTATCAAAGCTGAAAATGTCCAATAAGCAGTGAGACTATCAGAAGTCCCCACTGCATATGTATTGAGATAATAACTGCCCCCATTAAAAAATTTGCTTTCGTTCGCAACTTCTATCAATCCGATAGTATCAGGAATCTGACTCATACAACATTCACTTAAGATTTGGTAGTAATCGATTCTGGATTGATAATCCAAATTCATCGAAGTTATCAAGATGTCATGGCAGCTGTCAGTATGGTATACTCTCAAATAGCCATCTTTTTCATTTCCTATAATAGTATCCGCTATCCAACCATCCAAGGGGTGATATGCTATCAAACCGTCAGTAACCTCTCCCTTTTTAAGTGCCACTTCAGTACTTTTAAGTGGCATACTATTTCGGTTTTTTTGATAGTCATCACTTATTTTCCAAACATACATAGAAGCGACCAAAACATATATAAGGATTCCAAACCATCCCATAATGCCGAATTTCCTTTCTGCTTTGGGTATATATTCTCTTAAAGATTTCGATTTGAATAGATAAACAAGAAAGATTATCAGAAATAGAATGATAGGGAAGAATAAATAGGGGTGTATGGGTAAGACACTGCCAATTTTGCCCATTGAATTGAAACAAAACTGAATTAAAAAATAGAATACAGATAATCTTAGCATGGAAATGCTATAAGGTTTTCTTTGTAATGCCTTATATATTCCAAGAAATGCATAACAATAGGCCAAAATGTCAATAACTACCGAAAACAGCAGCAAAGGTAGATATATAGGATACAAGGCATCTTCCCAGTAATCATAAGCATTGTCAACGACTCCAATAGTTTTCATAACAATTAGAACCATGAATATAAAAAGCATGGTTGAAAATTGCCATGAGGGTTTAACTATTTTCTTTTCTTCATAATCCATAAGCAATAGAAGACTAATATTAATAGAAATACTCCAATTAGGATTGGAATTAGAACATTCTGACTATCATCCAATTGTTCATCACATTCACAAACCTCCTTACCACATATAGGACATATCTTTGAAACCTCCTCTATTTCAAGATCTTGTATTGAACTGCGAATCTCGGGTGTCTGAGTATATGTAAGGCTATCCATCTGGGATCGTACTCCAGACAACCATTTTTTGATGTCATTAGTACTGTTTGAGCAGGAAGAAAGATAAATGGAATATGATAATGGACCATAGCCTATACCATCTTTTATTATTTCTTTATTCTTCTGATTGGATTTGCAGGCACTAACCATTAATAAATCAGAATACCCTTCTTTTCTGTCAATGGGCGTTTTATCTTCTATATTCTGTTTGCTAAGGACTATTTGAAGACTATCCTCTGAAAGGTTCTCAATTCCAAGTATATCAGCTCCACCTCGATAAATGACATCAGGAGCGTCATTTTCTCCTCTATGACTTGATCCGCTATAACAAGCATCCAATGTCACAATAACAAGTCCGGCAGCACCAACTTTTCTACGTAATTCATCAAGGTTATGTGATAATTCATTATCAAGATAATGTTTATCTCCGGAATACTGCTTGCTAATAGTACTATAAGCATCATAAGGCACTAAAGCTTCATCCAAGCCATCAGGTTCTTCCGGCCTGTCGGTAATAACCTGCTGACCATGACAAGAGAAATGAAGTAATATCGTATCCCCTTTGTCGCATTCCTGAAGCAGATGCTTTATCGCATTATTAATTCCTTCATGAGTGGCCTCTTGATCTTTTAACACGTGAATTATAAATTCATTTGAAAGAGCTGTCTTTAGAATATTTATATCATTTATTGAACTAATGTCACACCAGCCACTTTTCGGAGGATAATGTCCTATTCCTATCAATAAAGCTCTTTTTTTAGAGATTATTGGTAGACAAGCTAATAAACAGAATAATAAAATGACACACTTTCTCATTACAGACCGAAATATTGCTGCATAGCATTGATTTTCTGAATTACTTGCTCAATATCTTGTTCAGAATAACCCAGTCTCTCGAATGACTGGTAAAAGCAATCTTCCATAGCAGGATTGATATTATTCAAGTTTGGCATGTTCATCTCGGCTACTAACTGAAAACATGACAGCACTACCATATCCATAACCCCGCTATCTTCTATTCCTTGTAGGTCGCTAAAAATCTTTTCTGTCCCATATGTTTTTAATTGTTTTATACAATCGTCAGGACGGACGTTCATAGATAGCGCCTGATTTGAAAAAGCTACAGTCTTCCTTACTCTTAATTCATCATCACCGGCTGAGGTTCCAATCATGTACATCAAATTTATGATAGATTTTTTCTGGTCGGTCGTAAGGCCTTCGTACATTGAACTAATAATACTTGTTGGATCATCCTCTGTATCTACAAAATTCTGGATTCCAGACATCGCGTTAACATCATCAAAGCCAACATTTTGCTGATGTTGAACAATTTTCTTTTGGCATACCTCAATGAATTGATTAGCAATATCCTTCTGTCTATATACAGTAAGGCTGCGTAGATGATTAAAGACCTCCTTATGTTCCAGTTCTTTTTGGAGAAATTTGTATTTTAATGTGAGAGAAAGATTTCCAGTACTATAGTAAAAATCAATTATCATATTTTTCTTGTAATCTGAGAAAATACGCATAAGTCTGGGATCATCATCCCAGGTATTAATCTCGCCTTTACCTTCAAAGAATGCCTCGTTTAGTATCGATGCGAGGACTTCAAACTTCCTTTCTATAGGATTGTCGGCCAATTCGATTTTATCCTTTGCCAACTGTCGAGAGAAAGGAACTATTATCAAAGATAAAACAAGTAATATTATCAATATTATTATTGTAACCATATAACAAATTTTTAGTTGCTGCAAATATACGAAATAAAAACCAAATTAGTAGCTTTTACGGATAAAAACAATGAAAAACGACGTAAAATAGTACTCTCACACCCCAAATTTCAGCGAAAACTTAGCAAGTTGTTTACCTTTTGGCAAGATCCAACATGGATAAATAAAGAAACGACAACCGGAATTCAAAATTCAGGAAGGTCGTTTACCAAATATGATATTTGAACATATAAAATAAAAAAAAGATGCTGAAATTTACAACAACTGCCCCATTTGACATAAACACCCCAATGGAGGTGCTTGTCAACACAAAGCCACTCATTAAGATCAAAGACAACTGTTCTTTGATTGGAGGCGACATTAAAGGAAAGGATGCTGCCATAATCGGTGAAGCTTTAAAGCTCGCTGGATTCTCTCTGCCTTGTTTTTATGAAGGTAATATATCAGAACTAGATAAAGATGAACAAGACATTAGAATGGTTCTTCCATCTGGAGAATATCCAGTAAAGGCTTTCTTAAGTGAAGATGGTGTTTACTATTTAGAACTTAAAAACATATAAAGATATGGGAACATATAACTATACACATATCATGGAGTACTTACCAACAAGGTATTCAGCAACTCCAGAACAGAGAAGTGAACGTCAGGCCGTCTGGAATTTCAAAGACGGATACTGCTCCAGTGCTATCAAGCAACAAATTAAGGAAAAGATTCTCCTTATTAAAAGGACTTTCTCTTTCGGAAGTTGTCGCGTGTGTTTTATACCGGCATCCAGCCATCTAAAAACCATCAGGAGATATAGTGACCTATGCAGATATATCGAGAATGAAACAGGATGCGCATGCAGCATAGATACTATTACTTCAGACCATGACACGGAAGCCGGACATATTTATGGCAAGCAGAGAAACCCTGCGGAAAACTACAATATTGATCGTAATGATGTTCGAGGAAAGAATATTATCTTAATAGATGATGTTATAACCCGAGGAAATACTTTCGTGTGTACTGCAGATAAACTGATAGAAAACGGTGCCGCTAATGTCGTCGGATTATTCGTAGCAAAAACGATCAATCCAGACCGAGCCTATAATTGCGCATAAAAATCAATTTCATTGTTTACGTTTTCTATTTCCTAGATATAAATAGATGCAATTCGAAATAAAAAGATTTTAGAACATGCAGAGTTATTATTACATTTCAGAGTATCTTCCAGTTAGATACGAGGCAACTGCCCAGCAAGAAGAGGACAGAGCCATGTGCTATTCGTTTAAGGACGGAGTCCTAACGGATAAGGTTAAGAATGCTTTTCTGACGAAAATCGGAGAAATCACAGGTGGAAACAAAGACGGTTGGGTTATTTGCTTTATTCCTGCTTCATCGTCGGCTAAAACAGCCCAGCGCTTCGCAAAACTATCATCAGCTATCAGTAGTCAGGGCTATTCTGTACAAAAGTCTGCAATTACCAATCTGTATGACAAAGAGGCGGGACATTTGAATGGCAAATCAGACAATCCTATCGCATCTTTTGGATTCCAGGGAGGACTTGTTAAGGGTAAGAAGGTCATTTTGATTGATGACATTATTACTAGAGGTACAACGTTCAATATGACTGCCGACAAGTTAAAATCATTCGGCGCTTTAAACGTAACAGGGTTGTTCTTGGCCAAGACCATTAACCCGGACTATCATCCTTCTCATTACGTAGATGATTATGATGAGCCAGATTATGATGAGCCGGATTATGATGACTACTATGAGCGTGAGACCTATGACTGTTATAATGGCACTTGGGCTCAGGACGTTGAGGGATTGAGCGATCAATTCATTGATGATGTATTGGATGGCGAACCAGATGCTTATTGGAACATCGACTAACAGAAATGATAACACGGCAACGGTGACTTTTGTCACCTGTTGCCTTAATAAGAAACAAAAATGGCATTAAATACAGAACTTCTCATCACTTTGCAGCAACTGAAAGGAGTTGGAAGCAAAACGATTTTCGATATTGCTAATTCTGTGGATCTAAAAGACATAGAAAGCCTTTGTAATTATTGGCATACACTAAAAGGCAAGAAATTCGAGAAGGTAAGCAAAGAGGATTTAATCCTGGCAAACAGAACCGCCCTGCGAATCATCGAGAATTGCGAAATAGAAAAAATCGGTATTATTTCATATTTCGAGGATGATTTCCCAGATATCCTTAAAAACTGTACAAATGAAGAGGGGAAAAAGGATCCACCTGTTGTCCTCTATTATAGAGGTAATCTGGCTGCTCTGAAGAAGAGTGGTGTTGCTGTAATAGGTACTAGGGAACCAACACCTAATGGAGTGAAAGCTGGTTTGTATTTTTCCAGTGAATTAGCTAAGAAAGGATATAACATCGTATCGGGGTTAGCTGTTGGATGTGACACTACTGGCCACCGGGGGGCATTAGATGCCGGTGGTACTACGACTGCATTTCTAGCAACCAGTTTGAAGTGGGATGACATCTATCCAAAAGAAAATCTTGAATTGGCAAAAGAGATTGTCAATAATGGAGGCCTCTTACTATCCGAGTATTATATCGGCCAAAAATGTGGCAGATATGCGTTTGTTGCACGGGACAGACTTCAGGCTGGCCTTTCCTACGCTACGATTGTTGTTCAAACAGGTATCCATGGAGGTACTATGCATGCGGTAAATGCTACAATTAACTCAGGAAAACCATTGTTTGCCGTTAAATACAATCATGCAATAGATGCAAATCATGACAAGGTCCAAGGTAATAATAAGATGCTAAACGATGGTCTGGCCATCGCCTTGGGAACTGAGACACTGGAGAAAGCATTCTCTATTGTAGAAGAAACAGTTAATAAATCAAACCATCAAATAACGAATAATTCTTTATTCTAAAATGAAAAGTATTATTTTTGACTTAGATCTGACTCTGATAGATACTTCCGTATTGGAAGCATCAAGACACAATCGTAATTGGCAAGAAGCATATCAGCTGATTCCTCAGACCACAATGTATTCTGGTATGAAAGAAGTACTGGATATTATTCGGTCTAATAACATCAAAACAGCTATAGTTAGCACCTCCCCAAGGCCGTATGTTGAAAAGCTTGTTGCCTATTACAATATTCCTGCAGGATACATTGTCAGCTATCATGATGCAAAGCCCATCAAGCCACATCCGGCACAAATGCTGAAAGCATTGGAGCTGATGGGTGTTCCTGCTTCTAATGTAGTAAGCTTTGGCGATCGGGTTATTGATATTCAGGCTTCAAATTCAGCCGGCATAGAGAGTGTCGCATGTTTATGGGGAACAAAGGAGAAAGCCCAACTAATTAGCTCAAACTACAACCATATCATTGTTAAGCCTCAGGAAATACTGACTTTGATAAGATGAATTTCTATTGATGAATATAAAACATATTAAAATTGCTCCAATCATTGATACTCAGGATGGATTATCAATGATTGAAGCTTGTGTAACCAAGAAGGGTAAACGTTTTAAAGGATATTTCTATATTGACACTGGATCTTCAATTAGTATTATCGATATTAACCTTGCCCTGTATAGTGGAGAAACAACCGCATTCTCTGCATTGGGAGCAAATGAGAATAATAGTTATCGTACAATTGTTGACTTTAAAATCGGTGTGAATTCATACAAAATGAACTTTCACGCAGTAAAAAAGGAACTTCTTCCTAAAGAGAAAGGCAAGATAGTTATCGGTATATTGGGAATGGACTTCTTGAAGAATAACCTATGTATAATAGATTTCAAACATAATGCTCTCTATAAATGTACGTACAAAGTAGATCCAAAAGATTCTATGCGGATAGAATATGACGAATCTGGTATACCTACAATCACGATTAACGGTGGAAATGGGCCACAGCCTTGTCTTATAGATACGGGATCTGATCCTAATATTATGAGCCAGGCCGCATTGGCCAATGGTAATTTCACTTTCTCATTAACTAATAAAATAGATACATTATATGGGTTAGGCTACAAAATCAAATCCACTTCAGCTGTTGTTTGCTTTTTTTCGGAGGAGATAGGTGATACTCATTTTGAAGAAGAATTTCAGATTCCAATGGAAGAAGCTAATGCAATGCTAAATATCGGAAAAAGTAAAAATGTTGAGATTATACTTGGTTCTAGTTTTATGAAGCGAAAGAAATGGATACTTGACTTTATGAACAATAAAATCTATAAGAACATGTCGACAAGTTAAAATATGTAAATTATCATATCTTCTTGTTCCTATACAGAATGGTTGAAAACATAGAGAGATGAAACAATAAAACAAGAAGAATATGAGAACAGAAGTTAAGAAGGTTTTGAAGAGTTGGGAATCATCTCTCGAACATTACAGCAAGTTAGACAGTTGGAAGATGGAAAATAGTCTTTCAGTACTTGGTGAGTATCTTCGCACAAAGGAGGACACAAACAAAATCCGCAATCTGGTAAGGCAGATTAGAGACAAAGCTCTCTGCCCATCATTTGATTGCTCTGCAATGACAGCTCTCCTTAAAGAAGTTTTCGAACGTCTTGAAGCTCCTAAGGTAGACGCAGTGTGTTTTATGGCTAAGCGCGGTAGCAGAAGAGTCAAGAAAGAAGGGCAGGAGTTCAGATTCAAAGGTCAAACCCAGAAACTCTTTGAGGAGAGACTGAAATTCAAGGGTGGCATGTTGCTCAGAAACTTTGATATTGAGACAGAATCGGCTCTTGACTCACGAAAGGTCCGCAGAATTGTGGAAAAAAGGATGTGCCAGGCTTTTCATCGCATGAATAAGAGTTATTCTGATAGTGACCAATCAAACAGTAATAGATACTGGGAGCATAGAGCTACCTCTTTCCAACTCTATAACATCGGCCAGGTGGAGAACGTTCGCAATGTATCAAGAGGTGAATCAACCCACTGGAAGAGAATGTACGATCCTCAGACGGGAAAGGTCGTTTTTAAAAAGAAAATGGCTTATCCAAATGAAGAAGCTGCTATCGAAGCCATTAGATTGTGGAAGGTAGAGCATCCGGAGGATAAGAGAGAGATGCAGGCATACAAATGCTCACTCTGCCATAAGTGGCATATTGGGCACACTTCCAACATCAACAAAATGGTACAAAAAGAAATCGTAATAGCTTGTTAATTACATGGATGTAGTAATAATTCTGTTCATCTTGTTTATAGCTCTGATAGCTATTTATACTTATAATACAAATAAGTACGGGAGCCAGAGGTCAACTCTGGTTTCCGAAAAAGACGTGGAATCAAACGAGTCTTCTCCTAATACCAGAAATCTTGTATTTGAGACATTAAATATGTTAAATATTGATTATGAAGTGGATTCAGATCAGGATGATCGAATTGTTTTCACATATCAAGGAGAGACATTTGTAGTTGATGCTGCAAATGATTGCTATTATATTAATATTTGGGATTTGTGGTGGGGACATTGTGAATTGTATGATATTGATGGATTTGCTCGCATTAAGAAAGCAATGAATGAAAGTAACATCCATTCAAATATCACAACCCTTTATAGTATTAATGAGGGGGAAAACACTATTGGAATACACTGCCGCCGTAACATTCTTTTCACAAAAGATATAAAAAATAGAGATCAATACCTTAGTTCTGAATTGGCTAGTTTCTTCCAAACTCAAAGATACATTGCTAAGCAAATTGACAAATACAAAAATGAAGAAGAAAAGGTAAATTCTCGATAACTTTAATTATAACAAAGCAAATCTCAACAATTATGCAGTTAAAAAATGCAATAATCATTGATGTCTTATGAAAAATGACTAATTTTGCAATAAATTACATATGAAATTATAAGCTGGGATTAGCGAGCTAAGTCCTTAAAACAGCTTTATCCGTATCTAATAGTATTAATATGAATAAAAAAGTAGTAAGGTTATTATTGTTATTTGCAGTGTTTTCCTTTTCATCCTGCGATAAAGAGGAAAAGATTGTAGTGGATGATATGGATACTTTTTTCGATTATTCTTTCTTTAGGGGTATTAAGCCTGATATGTACTATGATGATTTGGCTTCTGTAGCAGGAGAGCCTAATGAATATGTGGATATGAAAAGTGACGATGAAGAAGACCATAATCCAATTTATTATTTCAAAGAAGGAAAAGTAATGTGTTACTGGTCTGGAAGTAAAAGGGACGAAATGGGTACTGTTGTATTTACGCCCTATGGGAATACCCATATCCGAATAGATCAATTAATAAAAAAGAATTTGGATGAATATGACATTACATCTAAAACGAAGAAAATTAGGCTATATGAAGGTGATACTTTGTATTTCATAATATCTTTAGACAATTTTGAGATAAAAGAAGTGTTTTTTTTAATGATAAAAAAATGATGTGAAATATGAAAGATAAAATTGCAGATTGGATAAATGCTATTATTCTATTTTTTAAAGGAGTAGATAATCTATATCTAAAGTTTATCTTAACTGTTATCGCTATTGCACTAATCTATATAGGTTTGGGAATACAAGATATTTCTGAAAACTTACCTTCTACTTTTGATGGCTACATCAGTGGCAGTGTAAGTATTGACTAAAAGGGGGATAATTTTTAGGTATACTTTATTTATTTGACTATTTAAACAATTTATTATGGGAATACTTGATTTATTTAAGAAAAAAAAGACTGAGGCAAAGCCTGGGGCAATTCAAACGAATAATAATCGTCAAACGACGTCTTACTCTCCATCCCGCCAATCATCTACTACAATTGTTCCAATTTCAGAAATGATTAATTTTGGGTTAGAATGGAGAGAAAAGTATCTTGCAAATTATGCTGTCAGACAAGATACGGGAACAAGGGTTGAAGCTCTTTTGTACTCTTGCTGGTTTGCATGGTATAATTGCTTACAGCAAGGAAAGGTGTCTAGGGAGCAATCGTATGTAAATGAATTCTTTGCTCACTTAATGGCACACCTTCAAGATGATGACATCAGATTTGAAGATGTTGATTTCTTTATGCCATTATTTAAAAATAGATATTCTTTTTTTAAAGATGATCTTACTGGTTTAATGAATTCACATTATCCAGAGACAAAACAATATCTGCCTATTCGCACATATAAAGCTTTTTGTCTTAGGCCAACGGATATTTTAGCTCCTTCTGAAGCTTCGTTTTCATCATTGTCAATGGAGCAAGATGACGAAATGACTTCTTTTGTAGGCAAATTAATAAGATTTATAAATGATATGAACATAGACGCGAATAATAGATTTTGAGTGGACTTCTACACTATAAGCGTCTCATATGTTGTGTGGTGGTTAGAATGCAAAAATATTAGAGGCTTCGTGCTTTAAACAGCACGAAGCTTTTCATTTCTGTTTGTTCGTGTGCGTAAGATGAATACCATCAGGAATGGAAAAGCGAATCTTCAAATTCTTTTTGAGCTTCTTCCTGGATCTTTGTATAACAAACACCTTCTTTGTTTGCTAACTCTTGCAATACTTCCATTTTTTTTCGGTATTCATCATATAAATCATCAGTCCCATCACAGAGTACGGTATCTGATAACGTTACTTTACTTTTATCCCCGTTATATTTGGATTCTGCCACTATTTTAACAATTCCTTCGTTGAGTTCTCTCTCCGCAGCTATGATGTCTTGTTCAATTTTGAGATAATCTGCAGTTTTCGCTCTTTTTCCCAATAATATCTCCAATTTCTTTTTTATTACTTCTGGTGCGGCATCTTCTGCCGCAATCATTAATACTAAGTCTTGATTATTGAAGAAGTCCTCTTTTGTTAATGTTCCTGCTTCTATAGCATGTGAGGAGTCATAGGGATTTGTCATCTCCTCATGTGGTAAATGAAACTGTTGTATGGTACTATCAGGATTGGTCATTTTCTCAAATTCGCTCTGGCTCATTTCTTCATAGAGAGAGAATTTCTTGAAAATTTTGATGGCATCATCACGAACAGAATAATCGCTTTTCAAATGAAGATGTTGATTGACTTGCCTGTTCCATGAAACTGCTGCAGCAAGTACAGCCAAAGCCTGTGTACTGTTTGATTGAAACATGAAATACATCATCTCATTTATGACTGATGCAAAATCAACATAGTTCGGTGCAATGCCTTGCTTAGCAGATTGCTCGAAAAGTTTCTTCATTTTTGAGGAATCAGAAACTTTGTAAAGTACTTTTTCAGCTTTGTCGCTTCCATGTTTCCTTAAATAGAAATACTTGATGAAATGTTTCAAGATCTCTTCAAGTGTCAAATCACTTGCGTTGTAATAATCATATAAAGGGTATTGCATATTAAATATGTATTTGTTTATTTCTTTCTTTTCTAATTTAATTACTAGCTTTCATTCTTTCCGATAGTCCATATACCATAGTATAACAAGACCTATAGCCACAACAACATCGATAAAATTCCACATTGTCCTATCAAGAACAATCTTAAAGAATGGTTGAAAAAGAAGAGCCAATGATCCTGATAAAACGCATAGGGGCATTTTCTTTTCTTGATAAAAACAGAATGCCATGCATGCTAATATTATCATTGCTGCAAATCTAACCAGAGAGTAGTATCCATACGGCATAGGTAACAAGCACATAAATAGTGCTACCGATAAACCTAATCCGCTTCTTATTAATATTTTATTCATATTATAATATTATCAATTCCTACGAGAATTGAACAATAAACAGATATATTAAGAGGGGGATAATCGCAATAAGAGGGACTAATGTGCCAAAACCATCTCTTCCCATTATTGCTCTATATAGGTAATATAGCAAGTTGATATTAATTAATTGAGTCACTATTATTATTCCAATATAGCAACAAGTTGAAATAAAGCCAACTAGAAAAATGTTGATTATCAAAGAAATAATAATTGCTAGTACAGGAAGACCAGAAAACAGTCCATATAGTGGTGTGTCATGGATAGGTACATAGTCATATGTAGATTCGGAATCTTTCTTAACCATGAGAATCCATCCTGATACAATCCATGAAAGTACCAACGGAATTAAATAACTAATGTTAATGTATTCTTCCATATTTACTCTTCCTTTTGTTTTTTTAGTTCCTTTTCATATGATATCTTACATTTGGGACATCCCCATACCTTAATCTTCACAATTTTGTCGGTGCCGTCTTCTTGCTGTTGCTTCTCATCTATATAAATTTCTTCAATTTTTGTTGCACATTTAGGGCAAAAATAAATGTGTTTGTTATTATGTCCTTTTCCTTCGCATTCTAGTAGTCTTGGAGGAACATATCCGTTTCGCCTATGTTTGGCAATCAGAGAATCAAAGAGACCGTCATTACAACAAGAAAGACAAACAGGGCATATGACCCAACCATTTTCACATTTCTTCTCTGCTAGCAACATCACTTGTGTCCTTGACAGTTTGATTCCCTCTTCCTCTGCCTTGGATAGTGCCCAAACCATTGTCTCTATTTCCTTCTCTGATTGCAGCAGCAAAGTCAATGCCAAGCAAGTTTCCTGGCTTAATCCCAAGTTCTTGCAGCCTGTTGCGAAGGCTTGTCTCATAAGGGTTATACGAGACTGCGGTATTTGTGTCGATTTCATATAAATCTCCTTTGGTTAGTTTTGCATAATTACATTCTCACTTTCAATATCTTGCGACCATCTACCAATAGTTCTTCTTTCTTCGTCATTGCTATTTATTTCTCCTTAAGGAGTTATGTACAACTCTATTAAGTCTCCTTGTTCACCTCTTAAGAATATTCAGATGTAGCAACTTTGTGAATTTCCTGGGCTATTTGAATTATTAGATCCTCTGAAGGTTTCTCCTTGTAATGTTCCTTTATCCAGTGTAACATTGTTGCTGCTTGTTTGTCGGTTTTTATTTGGGCTAAAGCTACCAAGGTAGCCTCTTTCCTCATCTTCAATGCGTGAAAGGACTGAATCAGTAAATCTTCTTTCTTGCTGTTCATATTGAATTTCAAATTTAGTTAATTGTATTTTTGTTAATTCACTTTTGTTGTATTTTGCAGCTATTTCAAATCCATTGTGTCCGTCTGCTCTGTTTTTGACATACTGAAAAAAGAAGTATTGAACTTACAATAAATACGACAGCTTTTCATAATCCTTAAGTGTTACTATCTTCTCTTCAATGTTTTCATCTATCATAAAGCATTGTTGAGAGTCAATCAGCACAAGATTATCGAACTCAACCTTATCATATTCATCGTTCAATCTTGAATGACCAACTACTTGGAACACCTTATAAAGCCCGT
>Ga0326511_10002538_pt1 | contig 14774 bp, 19 predicted proteins | sample 0_2496_0518_D_FD_203701 | JGI IMG/M metagenome (GOLD analysis project Ga0326511, IMG submission 203701) | Bovine rumen microbial communities from UC Davis, California, United States - 0_2496_0518 | ecosystem: Host-associated > Mammals > Digestive system > Stomach > Rumen | place: USA... | reverse complement strand
ATTTAATTAAATATGCATTTGTAGATGGAAATGATGCATATACAAATTTTGGTATGTCAAATAATTTATTTACTAGTGAACAAATAGATAAATTATTCAAAGATAATAAAAAATATTTTTATAATTTAACAAATATATGTACAATAAAACATTATTGCGGTAAATCTATTGAAGACCAAGTAAATCATTGCATAAAATTTGAAGCAGATAAATATAATGATTGGTGTTTACATTCTGGATATAAATATTTATTACAAAATTATAAAAATATGTTTGATAATCCACGTGATTTATATAAAATATATTTTATTGATAATATAAATAATATTAATAATACTACAGTATATATTATAACATCTGCTAAATATGAAGAATGCTATATTGAAGAATGGGTTAAATATCACTTAAATATGGGTTTTGATAAAATAATAATCAATGATAATAATCCTAAAGATTATAAATATCAATTAAAAGATATACTTAAAAAATATATTGAGGATGAAACAGTTATTATTGAACATTATTATGATACACATCAATTACCAACAAAAATACAAGAATCTGATATGGATAATGTTTATACTTGGTTATATAATAAATATAAAGGAGAATTTGATTGGTGTGCAAAATTAGACATAGACGAATATTTAGAAATATCCGAAACAAATAATGATATAAAAACATTTGTAAATCAAGAAAAATTTGAAAATTCGTTAAGCATATTAATGCCTTGGCAATTATATAAAATAAAATATAAATATTCATATCAATATACAAGATTAAAAAATAATAAAGATAAATATGAAATAAATAATGATATTGATTTTTGTGAAAGTTTCTTTAAGCCATTAATTAAAAGTACATATTTATGCAAACATATATATCCACATTTTGTTATATTTGATGATAATACACCAAATAATTTTATAAAATATTCATTACCTGATGGTAAAGATGCATCAATAAAATGTTTTTATGGATTACCGGAATATAATGATATTAGAAATAAACGAATAAAACAATATTATGAATATTTTATTAATTTAAGAAATATTATGAAAATTAATCATTATTGTACCAAATCAAAGGAAGAAGAAGCATTAAGATATTTAAAAATGGAACTTTATAAAATTGATGATGAAGCAAATAAAATATATAATAATATGTTAAACAATAATCCCAATTTTATCAAAAAACCACGCGATTTATATAAAATATATTTTATAGAAAATGAAAACAATATTTGATAAAATATATATAATTAATCTTGTTGAAAATACTGAACGAAAAAAATTTATTGAACAAGAATTTAAAGATTATAAATTAGATTTTGAATTTATACATACTCCTGATTTTTATAATTTATTTGATAAGTATAAAGAAGAATTTTTTAATATTTATGATTTATGGGGTAATAAAATTAATTTAAGATTATTTGGATGCACATTAGGAAATTATATGGCTGTCAAACAAGCATATGAATTTGAATGTAATAATGTATTAATAATTGAAGATGATGTATGTTTTACAAAAGATAAAAAATTATTAGAATATTATTTAAACAATGTACCTAATGATGCTGACATGATAAGATATGCATTTAGATGTATTAATGAACATGACTTATCATTAATTGAAAATATGCATAAAGATAAATATAATAATGATTATTTATTAGTTGGTAAAGATGTACCAAATAATAAAATTCAATATTGTGGTACATCAATGTGGGCTATTATGAATACGCAAACAATGAAAAAATATATTGATAGTATCACAAATAAATTTTTAGGTGCAGATCAAATTGATTTATTTTTTACTAATATGCAAAATAATGATTTTAATATTTATTTAGCAAACAGATGTTTAAACGTTGAATTTTCATATTATATATATTTAAATAGTAATGAATCACAACCAATTTTTTATAAAAATCCATTTATGAATGATTTAACAGAAAAAAATTTTTATAATCCTAAAATTGTTAATTATCCAAAAGAATCTTTTACAATAATATAGCAGTATACATGTATACTGCTATTATGTTAATTATTTTTATATAAATATTTTTTTTAATAAATGACTATTAACAAAATATTATGTATCGGTTCTTGTTGTGAAGGTCTTTTTATGACTAAAAAATTAGGATTAAGATATCCGGGTCCAGTAGATAACTTAGGATTAAAAGGGTTTAAATATGTATATAAATTATTTAATAATGAATTTTATAAATCTGTTATTCTTAATGAATATTCATTTTGGAAACGTGATAATATTTATTATAATCCATGGGAAGAAAATAATCATCCTGTAACATTTTTTGGCATTAATAAAAATTTCGATAATACAGATAACTATTTTATGATGCATAATGATTATAGAGAAGAAAAAGTAAAAAAAGAATTAATTAAAAGAATAAAATCATTTTATAAATATATTGACCATGCAAGATATGATAAATCATTATTTTTTATTTATTCAATAATATATGAAGATGAATATATAAACGATGATGAGATACAAAAAACTTTAGAAATATTACCAGATTATGTTAAAAATAGATTAATTATTTTAGAATGTGGTCGTGTAAATCATCCATGTGCAATTGAAAAATATTTTCCAGTATTTCATGATACAATAAGAGAAACAAGCGAATCTGAATTAAAATTAAAATTTTATAAATGGTGGTTAAAAAATAAATCATTTTATGAAGAACGTAATAATATAAAATATGATGAATTAAATTATGAATAATATAAATTATATAAATTGGAAATCATATTATTTGGATGAATCAATAAATGATTTTGATTTACAAAATTCTGAACATATAAAATTGTATAATACAAATTATATTAATAAGAATAAATATAATATAAATTATATGAATCCTTATTTAGGAGAAATGGTAATGTTATATTATATTTGGAAAAATAATTTGAAATCAGATTATATTATAATTTCACAATATAGACGTGATTTTGCAAAAATAAATTTTAATATGTTAAAACATAATAAAATACAAACATTATGTTTAGGACAATATGAACAATCAATTATTGATAGATTACTCTATTATGAAATAAATCCTGAGCTTATAATAAAAATTGAAAAATATATATCAAATAAAACAAACAAATCATTTAATGAAATAGACGATATGTTTCATTGTCCAAACCATAAAATATTTTTTATATTATGTTTTGCTTGTAATTGGGATATATTTTGTAAAATATGTGAATTTATATTTTATATATTTGAATGTATTTTGCCAAATGGAGAATGGAAAGATATTAATAAATATGAAAAATATAGATTATCACGTGTCAAACATTTAACAAATATAGGAAAATTAGATGATAATAATTGGAATCATACATGGTTTGTTACAGATAAAAGATATTTTGCATATATTATAGAAATAATATTAGGTTCATGTATATCATTTTTTGTTAATGATTTATTTGCTAATTATTCAAATTCATATTCAAGAAAGTTAGTATGTGAAATTAATGATAATACAAAAAATTATGATTTAAAAACATTTTTCACAAAAAATAAAAAATATGAACCTAATTATATTTTTTTATATTCAAATGATAAAATAAAACAAAATGAATTTGGTGATTATATAATCAAACATAAAAACAATTATGTTGAAATAGATCCATGGTATTTTATGGATTATGAAAATATTAGTTTTATAAATAAACAAAACTATATATATAATAATTCAGATATTAAAATAAATATAGATGAATGCATTATTGCAAATTCTACTGAAGATCTTATTAACAATAAATATATAATATCTAAAATAAATGAATTTAATTATAATACAAAATTAAATATATGGAATATATGTTTAAATGATCATAAAAAACAATATGATTTACATAATTATTTATGTAATGATTATAGTATAACACTTTTTAATAATGATCATAAATATAAAAATGATAATATTAATTACTTAAATAAATATTATGGAGAATTATGCACATATTATTATGTTTGGAAAAATAATTTAAAATCTGATATTATAGGATTTTGCCATTATAGAAGAACATGGAAAGATATAGATATTAATAAAATAAAAAATAATGGAATACAGGTTTATACATTATGGAATGAAAACATTTCTCCAAAAGAATGTTTATATCAAATGATAAATACTAATAAAGTATTTGATGATTTTTTTAATTATATAAAAACATATCATAAAGATATTGTTGATATAAATAAAATAAATAAAATATTTAATAAACATACCACTATTAAAGCGCATATATTAATAAGCATATTTAATTGGAACATTTTTGATAAATTATGCACAATAATTTTTGGGTATTTGAAATTTGCTTTTGGAGATAATTGGAATAATGAAGAATTTTTACAAAATTATATATATAATTTTAATAAAAAGTATTTAAAATATTATAATATTCATGAAACAAGAACATTAATATTAATACTTGAAATAATTTGGGGAGAATTATTAAACATTTTTGGAGAATTATTTATAACTGATTTAAATAATGATCATACAAATTCTTATATTGTATATACATGTAATACATATGAAGATTTTGAAAATATATTAAATGTGTATAAATATAATATAGGTAATGGCATTAAAAATGTTTTAGTTAAAGATCCTTATAATATATTTAGAAATAATTATTTTAATGGTAAATATGATTATAATGAATATCAAAGATTATTTATGTATCAAGATAATAACTCTACAAAAAGATGGATGTGTAAAGAAATTGACAATGAAGTAGAAAATGAAATAAAAAAATATGATACAATATTTAATCTTAATTCAAATGAATATATAAAAACAAATAATTCAATTGATTTTTATACTAATCAAAATTATTTAATTGAAAAAATATGAAAGAATATAAAATAGGTTATATTAGTACTGTATATGGTAAAGATGATATGGAATATTATTATTTTTTTTATCATATAAAATATTTAATAAAAGATAATAATATTGATTTAAAACCTATATTAGTAAATGATTATACTAATGAAGAATGTGATTTAGTATTATATAGTCAATCGGTTGAATATAATGATGTGAAAACATATAAAGTATTCAATCAAGCAAAAGGTAATCCAAAATTTTTATTAATTAAATGGCATGAAGGTCATTCATTCCCTATATATGATGGTAATGAATTAAATAATTCTCTTACAAGAACAATTTCTTATTATATTGGATATAATAAACATTTTTATTCTATTAGTTCTTATGATGATACAACATACAATTGTTATGAACCATTATTTTCTACTGATTTGGATCAAATATTTAAACGAAAACACAATATTATTAACAATCGTAATACTGAAAAAAAATATTTTTGTAATATAATATCATCTCATAACACAAAAGAAAGAATAAATTTTACTGACTATATTTCTAATAATTATAAAAAGGTCGATATATACGGAAATATGTATATAAATAATTTTAAACAGCAAAACAAAATTACTGAAGAAGAATTAAATAATATTATTCCACATTATAAATTTTCATTAGTTATTGAAAATACAAAATCAGATTATAATGAAGGATATATAACTGAAAAAATCAATAGAGCATTTATGTTTGGTACTGTACCTATTTATTGGGGTAATAATAAACAAATATATGATGCATATGATGAATGCAGTATTATAAATATTACTGATTGCTCTCCAGAAGAGGCAGTTGAAAAAATTAAATTAGTTGATAGCAATGATGAATTATATTTAAAAATGTTAAATCATAACATATTTGATAAATCAAAAAAATATTTTAATAATATATTTAAGAATAAAGATAAATTTATACTTAATATATTGTTAAATAAAATATAAATATTAAAAAATTATATTTAATTGTAACTATATTAATATAATTATATATGTATATTTATGAAACAAATTATGATTGTTTCTCCGCATGGAGATGATGAAATATTAGGATTATGTGGATATATGATTAAAGAAATTAATAAAGGAAATAAAGTATTTGTATTATATACAACTCCTGGTGGTCATAATAAAGATGAACAAACAAGATTACAAGAAATTAATAATGTTAGCAGGTTTATTGGATTTGAATATGAAATACTTTATTATGACAAAGACGGATACTTGAATGAAATTTCTGATTGTGAATTAATTTCTAAATTTGATGAATACATTGAAAAAATAAAACCTAATGAATTATATTGGTGTTATAATTCACATCATCAAGATCATCAAAAATTATATAAATGCATGAATGCTGCAACAAGATTAAAAGAATCATTTAATCCTGAAATTTTAGGTTTATATGAGTATCCTTTTATAAATAATGGATGTATACCAAAAGGTGGTTTAATGTATATTGATATATCAAATGAATTTAATAAAAAAATAAAAGCATTTCAATTATATAAATCACAAAATAAAAAATATCCATCACCATTAAATATTGAAGCAATTGAAATATTAGCAAAAATGCGAGGAATGGAATGCGGATGTAAATTTGCAGAATTAATATATATTAAAAAAATTGTTAAATGAATATTGTAACTATACATCAACCTGAACATTTATCATATCTTGGTATATTTCATAAAATTTCAATGTGTAATACATATGTTATATTAGATACAGTTCAATATGTAAAAAATCATTATGGTAATAGAAATATAATATATGGAAAAAACGGTTCAGAATATTTAACTGTTCCCGTAAAAGCCCATCATGATCCATATAATGAAATATTAATATCTGATGAATTTTATAAAACACAATTAAATAAAAATATTAAAACATTAGAAGTTTCATATAAAAAATCACCATATTTTAATACATATTTTAATTCATTTATTGATGTATATTCTAATAATTATGAAACAATATCTGATATGAATATTGCATTAATTAAATGGATTTTAACTGTATTGAATATTAATGTAAATATTGTATATGCACATGATTTAAATCCTATAGGAAAGAAAACAGATTTATTAATTGATATACTTAATAAAGTAAATGCAGATAAATATATAAGTGGCAGAAGTGGTGAAGATTATCTTGAATTTGATAAATTTTCAATACCTGTAGAAATTCAACATTTTAATCATCCATGTTATACACAATATGGACATAATGAATTTATTTCTTATTTATCTGTAATTGATGCAATATTTAATGTTGGACCAGAAATTATGAATACTATAAAAAAAATAAATTAAATATGTTAATTGGTATAATTGATAATATAGGACCTAATTATGATAAATATTTAGAAAACGAAAGTTATGGATTGGGTGGTTCAGAAACATGGACAGTACAAATTTCAAAAGAATTTGTAAATAAACATATATCTGTTAAAGTATATTGTTATGTAAAAGAATCAAAAATTGATTCCAATAATGTTGAATATATACCAATTAAAGAATTTGATTATAATAAAGAACTACCTAAATTTGATTATATAATTATTACTAGAAGTTTATGTAATACATTAGAAATTATTAAAAAGACAAATTGTTGTAATAATGTTTATTTAATGACTCATGAACCGGCAATATTTGATAATCAATGGGAAATAAATTATAATGTTTATAATGATAAAATATCAAATTATAAATTCCTTAAAAAGATTTTGATATTATCAAACTTTTGTAAAGATGTTTTTATAAGTCAATATAAAATACCCGAAAATATAATGGTATTAACTGCAAATGGATTTGATTTTAATTTATTTCCTAAAAAAACAATAAAAATAAAAGATCATAGTATATTATGGTCTACTGAATTTAATAGACATTTTGATGATTTAGGAGAACATATTGCACCATTAGTTATTAAAAAAATTCCTGATTTTAAAATATATACTTGTTCCCATATAGATTCATTACCAGAAAAATATAATAATTGTGATTACATAATAAATTTAGGTAAATTAAATAAAATTGATTTATATAAAGAAATGAATAAACATGCTTGTTTCTTTTATACAAATAAAGCATGGGAATCATTTTGTAATACAGCGGTTGAAGCAGCACTATGCAATAATGATATTATAATGCCTTTGCGAGAAGGGCCAGAAACAGTATTTGCACCATTTAAAGAATATTTTATGGACGGTGAAATATATTTTTTCAATGAATATGAATTTCAATATGCTGCTGATTTAATTGTAGATTCAATATTACATTATGATAAAAGAAAAACAATTAGAAGTAATATTAAAAAATTTATTAAAGATAATTATAATTGGCCTACTATTATTAATAAATTGTTAATTGAATTTGAAAATAATAAATAATATTTGAAATATTTAAGTATCATAACTATATTAAATTTGTAACAAAAATTTGGTATAGTTATGAGTTTTTTTAAAAAGAAGTCAATTAAAGTTTGGGCCGGAGTTAACAAGAACGGTAAGTTGTCAATGCATGGTGAACAACCTGTAAGAGATGAGGATCGTGGTATTTGGGTGTCTAAACTACCATTTGTCAATTCAGTTTTATATGCTCAAGTTTCAGCAATGTTTGAAAAGGCAAATATTACTTGGACAAATGATTGTGAATTTTTGGAGTTCCAATTAGGACAATAAAAACATCCAGATGATGGCTAGAGGAATGCTAGTCATCATCAAATGTTAAAAATTGTAAATTATATTATCATACAAAAATTAGTGAAATTATGATGCTAGAATCATACGATAAATATGAATATATGTGGCCTAATTTATCAGGATATACATTAAAAGCAATATTGGACAAATTTAATCAATTAGGTCAAGAAGGGTGGGAAGTTATATCATTTAGCTTAGATAGTTGTCAAGCTTTATTAAAACGTAAAATAACAGTAACAAAAGTCTAATATGAATAAATCACTTTATTATATTGAATGTACTTGTATTAAAGATTGTAAGTTTCCTAATGTTGAATATCATATAGGAGATATTATTTATTTCAATCCTAAAGCTGCATCAAATGAAACATATGTTTATTATGATTATATCAACAAGTGTCATACAGATTGGTATAAAGAAAATCATATAAAATATGGAGGATTAATTTCAAATGGGCATCTTCCATATACACGTCAAAAGAAGTTTGCGAAAAAATGGCAAATTAAAAGTTATGCAGAATATTGGGCAAGGTGGATTGAAGAAATTGGTGATTTTAAGTGTAATATAAAAGAAATAAAAATTATATACGAGGAAACTGAAGTATGAAAGTAATATTTCTTGATTTTGATGGAGTTATAACAATTCCTCCTAAATGGTATATCAATGCAAATAAAATAAAATATATTAAACAAATTGTTGATACTACAGGAGCAAAAATTGTTGTATCTTCATCTTGGCGTCGTGAAAATGTTAAAGAAACAATTAATGATATGATTGGAAAAACAAAACGATGTCCAAGAAATAAAATGCTTTATTGGCTTGTTGATAATATTTATGATGTTACATCTTGGTTTTCTGATAAGAAATATAAGGGTACTGGGAGAGGTGGTGAAATACAAACATGGCTTGATAAACATCCCGAAGTTGATAATTATGTTATAATTGATGACGACGGAGATATGCTTGACTCACAGTTATATCATTTTGTTCAAACTAATTATGAGGACGGTATTACAGAAACAGAAGCAATAAGAGCAATTAAAGTTCTTAATAAGCAATTTTTTCAAAATTCAATGGCTCTTAATTTTGAATTACGATTCCAACATTTATTAAGATGTCACAATTTGCCAAATAAATGTGAAGAATTGCAGCAATATAATGATCTTTGTAAAGATTTTAAAAATATATATGAAGGAATATAAAGTAATCTTTTTGGATATTGACGGGGTAATGAATAGTGCTCAATATGATTGTTGGAGACATAAAAATCATATTAGAAAATACGGTAGTATAGATCCTCGAGAATGCTATCGTATGTCAAGATTCTGTAAAGATTATGATATTAAACTTGTAATATCTTCATCATGGCGTAATGGTAATTCATGGCAGCAATGTTATGATGAATTTATGAGAGATGGTTTAGGATTAGGAGAATTTAATCATCATGGAATACAATTGTTATGTCCATATATTGTTGGTGTTACTCCTTATTCAAAAAGCAGGTATCGTGGTCAAGAAATACAATACTTCTTTGATATAACAAATGGACAATATAAAGACTTCAAAAAAGTTATGAAAGAAGATTTTGTTATTTCAAATTATTGTATAGTTGATGACGATAATGATATGTTAGAATCTCAAAAGAAACATTTTGTTCAAACAAATCCTTGGACTGGCTTGACAAAAAAAGATTACAGGAAAATTAAACAGATATTGAATGTATGAATAATAAAGAAGAATATATAAAATGTCTTAAAGATCCTTACTATTTTTTTAAAAAATATTGTGTTGTAAAAGATAAGAAAACTGGTAAAATTGTTAATATAAAATTTAGCAGAAAACAATATGAAAGATTTGTTAAATACACAACTACATCGAATTTTAGAAAAACATCAGCATTTGCATTTTAATGTTCCTTATGATGATGCTGAAGCTGAAAGATGGGCACGTTATGCATCAGAAAAAAGAGAAAAAGAATGGCAAGAAAAATTTGAAGATTTACAAAATAAATTCAAGTCATTTTTTGATATTCCTAAACAAAATGAATTAGGAGAAAGATTTCCATGGTGTGGTTATATTGACATCAATGGAAAGAAATATGTTTGTGAACAATGTGAACATGAATCTATAATTCGTCAAATTGTATTGAATGAATACTTAAAAGAATACTTAAGTGTTCCTGCATCTTTTTATGATCATAAACCACAAGGAACATTTCAAGAAGAATATTTTGCAATGAAATATCTTGGATTTGTAAAAGTATCTGCTTTTAGAGATGCACCAACAAAACGTATTCTTTTCTTTTATGATAAACTTACATGGAAACAATCAAGAGAAATTTACCCAACATAAATTATGGAAGAAATAACAAATAAAGACGTCTGTATAGTTATTCCTATTTATAAGGATAATATTAAAGATCCTTTATTGTATGATGAGGTTGAATCTATATATCATACATTAAAGGTATTACATAATTATGATATATATTTTATATGTTCACAGGATTTAGATATATCATTTTATAAAAGATTTGATGCAGATAATATAAGATATAAATTCTTTGAATTTAAGACACGAGAACAATATTCACAAATGTGCCTTAATTATAAATTTTATCTAAGTTTCAAAGAATATAAATATATGTTGATTTGTCAAACAGATGCATATATATTTAGAGATGAACTAGTTGAATGGTGTAATAAAGGATATGATTACTGTGGTGCATTGATTTTATTTGATGAAAATTATAAAGCAATATTTGGTGATAAAGATATTGATGTTCATGGATATAAAAATGTTGCATTTAATGGAGGATTTTCATTAAGAAATATCAAATCATTTTATGATATATGCTGGAAACAAAAAGAACGATTTTCAAAAGTTACAATGAATGAAGATATGTTTATTTGTTTTAACTTACAAAATGATTTGAAACTTATAACTATTGATGATGCAATAAAGTTTAGTGCAGAAAATCAAACATATTCGTTATATCCAAAACTTTACAATAAACTACCAATGGGTTGTCATATGAGGAAAGTTAAATATAAGTTATTTGATATTTTTGGAATAAAATAATATATTATTTGAATTTTATAAATTAAGTACTATATTATTTATGTATGGATGGTAAACATAAAAACATTCATTATATTTATAATTATAATAATTTGAATATGCAGAATATTAAAGAATATATTAAAGAGTCATCAAATATTATTGTTAAAAAAGTAAATAAAAGTTTTGATAAGCGTAAACTTAAAGTTTATGAAGGCGCAAAACTTTTAGGAGAAGTAGGAGTTTTCCATGGTTGGATTTCTATTCAAAGAGAAAATCATGATATTCTTCGTCAGGTTGCAATGGAAAATCTTTGGTGGTTGCTTGGTAAAGATTGTGATGAAGAAACATGGAAAGAAGATGTTGAATATTGGGATAAAGGAAAACGAGTTTATGGTGTTTCTATAGATAAACTTCCTGATTCAATGTTTTTTGAAGGAGAAAAGGAAATTGCATTAAATTCAATCAACAACAAGTAATATGACGTTTCCAGAAATATTTGAAAAGTTTAAGAGTCATTCTTATATCAGACGTAAAAGTTGGTCAAATGATGTATTCATTCAATTGAGAAGTACTGCAACATTAATTCGACTTGTTGTATTTGAAGTTGGCAAAACACCACATGCATTAGACAATGATTATCGAATACCTGCAGAAGATTTGCTTGGTGATGATTGGATCGATATTGAAGATTTGATGCCAAAAGAACCAGTAAAATCAACAACATTTTGGAATTATGTAGATACTCTTGAAGATGGTTCAGATGATTGGCGTTATGCAATGCAACTTGGACAGAAATATCATAATGCGGGTAAAAACCCTGATGATTATCTTGATGAAATAATTAAGAAGGTAAAGAAAAGTTAAATGTTCTACTACTGAGCTAAGGAACCGCAAATTAAATTTCAGTATTAAAAACATTTAAAACAGACAAATTATGGGAAAACAAAAAAGAAGCGAAAACACTTATCAGAAGATTAACACAATCTTCATGCGTGATGCAAAGAATGTTATTATGCCATTCGAGCCATTTACTGAACCTGAGTTCGAGTATCTTCGTGGTTTGAAATGGCGCGGTGAGGAAAAGATTGATGGTACTAACATGCGTATTGAAGTTACTAAAGAAATTGTACCTTCAGAAACAAGTGTTGTACCTGAAGTTGCAGGTGTAAAGTTCAATGTACGTTATGCTGGTAAGACTGACAATGCTCAGATTCCTCCAAAGTTGCTTAAGCACATGGAAGAGAAATATCCAAAGGAAAAGGTTCTTGCATCACTTGGTTTGAAGGAATTCATTCCTACATCAGAGTGGGAGATTGACCACAACTGGTTAGAATATGACCAAATTCCTAATATCTATACTATCTATGGGGAAGGATATGGTAATGGTATTCAAAAGGGTGGAAATTACATTAAGAATGGTAATGAGTTCATTGTGTTTGATGTTAAGGTAAACGATATTTATCTTTTAACTTCAGCTCGTGATGAAATTGCAACTAAGCTTGGCGCACCTATTGTTCCATTCATTGGTTACTTTACTCTTGATGAGGCAATTGATTTTGTTCGTAAGGGATTTGTTTCAACAATTTCTGAGAACAGAGAATACATGGCAGAAGGTCTTGTTCTTCGTACTGATTTAGGTCTTCGTAACCGTATGGGTAAGAGACTTATTGTAAAAGTAAAGTATGAAGATTTCCAAAAGTACCGTGCAGTTTATGGTACTGATGAAAAGGTTGACCAGCCTAAGAATGAGAATTATTTACGGTAAATTTCAATTTCTTAATTTTTCAATCTAAAATCCATCAGGTCTTAATTCATTAATTCGTTTATCAATTTTACCAACTATATCATTTTTTTGAATTTGATATAATATGCCATCCATATTATGATAAAGAATTTCATAAGTAAACCCAATAAATTTTGAAACAGAATTTATTTCTTTAATTCTTAATTTACTGTTTTCTTCATTTGTACCATCTGTACCAAAAATAACATGAACTTTTGAACCTTTTGCAATTTCATTTATAATATATCCACCCATTCATAAAAGTTCATCATCACCATGTGGTGATATTATAAGTATTGTTTTCATATTATTTATTTAAATTATCCCAATTTAGATAATCAATATATTTTAATTTATTATACTTATAAAGTAAACTTATAACTGATTGATCATGACGATTTTCTATAAAAGTTTTATGATTTGATTTATCATTATTATACATATCAGATACATAATTCATTCCATTTAACATTAACTCAAACCATGTTTTAATAAAATTACGAGAAAATTCAGTATTCTTTATAAATTGTATTCCGCTTTCATATTGACAATGTTTTAATTCATTTTTTGTAAACTTATAGTTAAAATAATGTTCAATATATTTTCGTAATTTTGTTGTTGTATACATATAATCATTATAACCACAATTACCTAGAATAATTGATTGATTATTTAATTCATTTATAATATCTTCAAATTTATCTTTAATAATATTTAAATGACAATGAATATCCAAATGAACTAAAATATCTCCTTCTTGCAACTGGTTTAATTCTTGTAAAATTATATATGGTTTCCATATCCAATATCCATATCCTCTTAAAGGATATCCATTTCCATCATGTCCATATTTTTTTATATTATTTTCTACAATAGGTTTAATATAATCATCTAAATCATTTTCATTTAATAATTTAACTTCATCAAATAAATTATATTTATTTTCAATGATATCTTTATTAACTCTTTCAATAGGATAATTTGATGTTAAAAATAATAGTAATTCTTTCTTCATTATAGTTTATATATAATTAAATTAAAATAGTAAAAAAATATTAATATTTTCTATAATAATATAGAAAAAAATTTTCATATAAATTTGAATAATATATGAAATTTACTATATTATTATTGTAATTGATTAGTAACAATAAAAATTAAATAATATGAACGATTATCGCACTGTTATTCTTACTTCCCGTAACATCAACTGTTCAACCATTACTGCTGAGGAGTTTATCCGCGCAATGTTCTCTGATTTTCTTGAGGCTGAGGAGAAATACAATGACC